>ENA-OZYR01000024-OZYR01000024.1-human-gut-metagenome-genome-assembly--contig:-NODE-24-length-44268-cov-6.207654_pt1 | contig 44268 bp, 42 predicted proteins | sample MGYA00243636_ERZ654129 | MGnify/ENA primary metagenome ERZ654129 (study PRJEB26926, sample SAMN06165232) | human gut metagenome | biome: ENVO:00009003; feature: ENVO:2100002; material: ENVO:00002003... | reverse complement strand
CTTTCCTCCCCCGTGTCCGAAAGAGTATCGTCCTCGCATCATGCGGGACTGACTTTGCATCTCTACAAAAGTTTTTAATATCGCACCTGCATAACCAATCGGAGAACTGCACTTACTGAAAACCCGGCACGGGCGGAGGAATTCGGCGCTCGCGCACGACGCCCGTGCCTATTTAATGTTTCGTCGGCGCTCGGCACTCACTTTGCGCGCCGCGACTTGCAAGCGTGGGCGAAAACTCGCCCACGGTGCAAGTTTGGCTGAGCGGCGCGTAAGACCGTCTTCGAAAATGGGCACATCGTACTCAAGCAAGCTGCATCAACCTGTCCGTTAATATGTTCGGTAAAAGCCCCCGTACGCGCTGTTCTTTGGCGTTTCGGGCGGGTGGAGATTTTTCGCTTGCTTATAATCTTTTTAAGTGTTAAAATTGTTTTCGGTCATAACTTAACATTTCTTAGGAGGCATTTATGCAATATTCTCACGAAGTTGAAATGATGTGTCCTGTCACCAAGGGGCCCAACCACGGTCCCGCTCCCATCCCCGAAGAGGGCAAGTGGGTGCAGGCGAAGGAAGTCAAGGACATCAGCGGTCTCACGCACGGCGTCGGCTGGTGCGCTCCTCAGCAGGGCGCGTGCAAGCTCACCCTCAACGTGAAGAACGGCGTCATCCAAGAGGCGCTCGTCGAGACGCTGGGCTGCTCCGGCATGACTCACTCCGCGGCGATGGCGGCAGAGATCCTGCCCGGCAAGACCATCCTCGAGGCGCTCAACACCGACCTCGTGTGCGACGCCATCAACACCGCGATGCGCGAGCTCTTCCTGCAGATCGTCTACGGAAGAACGCAATCTGCCTTCTCCGAAGACGGGCTGCCCATCGGCGCGGGTCTTGAGGACCTCGGCAAGGGGCTGCGCAGTCAGATCGGCACTATGTATTCCACCGTCGTCAAGGGACCCAGATATCTCGAGATGGCGGAAGGCTATGTCACCAAGATCGCCCTCGACGAGAACAGCGAGATCATCGGCTACGAGTTCGTCAAGCTCGGCGTCATGATGGACATGATCAAGAAGGGCGTCGATCCCGCCGAAGCGCTCAAGAAGAGCACCGGCACCTACGGCAGATTTGCCGACGCGGTCAAGTATATCGACCCGCGCAACGAGTAAGGAGGTTGCTATGAGCATCAGATTTGAAGGTTACGAGAGAAGGATCGACAAGATCAACAAGGCGCTCAAAGAGTACGGCATCGCCTCCCTCGAAGAGGCAAAAGCCGTCTGCACCGAGAAGGGCATCGATGTCGAAGCCATCGTCAAAGGCGTGCAGCCCATCGCGTTCGAGAACGCCGTCTGGGCGTACACCGTCGGCTGCGCCATCGCCATCAAGAAGGGCTGCAAGAACGCCGCCGACGCAGCGGAAGCCATCGGCATCGGTCTGCAGAGCTTCTGTATCCCCGGTTCCGTCGCGGAGCAGCGCTCCGTCGGTCTCGGGCACGGCAACCTCGCAGCAATGCTCCTTAGAGAAGAGACCAAGTGCTTCGCGTTCCTCGCGGGTCACGAGTCCTTCGCCGCCGCGGAAGGCGCCATCGGCATCGCAAAGACCGCCAACAAAGTCCGCAAACAGCCCCTCAAGGTCATCCTCAACGGGCTCGGAAAGGATGCGGCGTACATCATCAGCCGCATCAACGGCTTCACCTATGTGCAGACCAAGATGGACTACTACACCGGCGAAGTCAAGGTCGTCAAAGAGACTGCCTACTCCAAGGGCGAGCGCGCGGCAGTCCGTGTCTACGGCGCCGACGACGTCACCGAAGGCGTCGCCATCATGCGCCTCGAGGACGTTGACGTCTCCATCACCGGCAACTCCACCAACCCCACCCGCTTCCAGCACCCCGTCGCAGGCACCTACAAGAAGTGGGCTGTCGAGCACGGCAAGAAGTATTTCTCCGTCGCGAGCGGCGGCGGCACGGGCAGGACGCTCCATCCCGACAACATGGCGGCAGGTCCCGCGTCTTACGGCATGACTGATACCATGGGCAGGATGCACTCCGACGCGCAGTTCGCAGGCTCCTCCTCCGTCCCCGCGCACGTCGAAATGATGGGTCTCATCGGCATGGGCAATAACCCCATGGTCGGTGCTTCGGTGGCTTGTGCAGTCGCCGTTCAAGAGGCTCTTACGAAGTAAGAGGCTTAAGGGGACAAACAAGGCAGCGATAAGACCAAGCGAGGTGCGAAGCACCGAACATCAAAGGCACTCCAACCGGAGTGCCTTTTTGGTCTTAAAAATCGGTGGCTTGCGCTGTGGCAGCGCAGGAAGCACTGACAAAATAAGCGCACGCAACGGATAAAACCGTGAGGTGCGAAGCACCGAACATCAAGGCACCGCTTTTGCGGTGCCTTTTGGTTTTATCATTCGGTGGCTTGCGCAGTCGCCGTTCAAGAGGCTCTTACAAAGTAAGCGCACGCAGCGGGTAAAACCGTAACGAAGCACCGGGGCCCCCGCAAAGTACCGCAGCAAAGTGAGGACACTTTGTGGGGCTATCATCAAGGCACCGCTTTTGCGGTGCCTTTTGGTTTTATCATTCGGTGGCTTGTGCAGTCGCCGTTCAAGAGGCTCTTACGAAGCAAGAGGCTTAAGGGGACAAACAAGGCAGCGATAAGACCAAGCGAGGTGCGAAGCACCGAACATCAAGGCATCGCTTTTGCGGTGCCTTTTGGTTTTATCATTCCGTGGCTTGTGCAGTCGCCGTTCAAGAGGCTCTTACGAAGTAAGAGACTTAGGCGATCATAGGCGGATGGAAGGCGGCTTGACGGGGGATGGCGTGTCTGATAAAATTGCGGTGATATGGAAAGGGACAGGGAAAGGTTTGACGTGACGGTGAATTTTGCGCTGCCGGATGCGGCGCGGGACATCCGCGCGGCGGTGTTTGTCGAGGAGCAGGGGTTCCCGAGTGCTGCGGAGTTTGACGATGCGGACGCTTCTGCGGTACATTTTGTCGCATTAGAATGCGGAAAACCCGTGGGTGTATGCCGGGCGACGGAGCGCGGCGACGGGGAGTGGCTGATAGGAAGGATCGCCGTTGTCAAGGAGTGCAGAGGGCGCGGTGTGGGCGCGGCGCTCGTGTCCGCCGCGGAGGAATTCGCCTCGTTGCGGGGCGGACGGTCTGCCGTGATCCACGCGCAGACCCGTGCGCGCGGTTTTTATGAGCGCATCGGCTATTCCGTGTTCGGGGAGCCCGACGAGGAAGAGGGCGTGCCGCACATTTGGATGAAGACGATTTTTTGAGCGGCGCTGCGAACGCTCTTGCTGCGTGTCGCGTTAAACTCAATATCTGCCGATATATCCGGTTAGATCGCGGAAAACGGTGAAATTTATGTTTGTCGGCTCGCGTGTTACTTTAATGACATAGCCCTGTCGCAGGCGCACACCGCGGCGAAGCGGGGAGGCGATGCGCGGCTAAGATCGAACGTGATCTAATGGTTTTTCGGTGTCGGCGAATTTTAGTTTTTAGCCGCATTTTGAGCGCGGCTTAGCGGCAAACGGGCGGAATTGCGCGGCGACGCGCTTTTTTTTGTTGCCCGCGCGCGGGAATAGTGATATAATTTCAAAAGATTATTATTCAGAGGTAATATAGATGTCCAAGATGAACATCATTGACGAACTCAGAGCTCGCGGTCTCGTCAAGCAAACCGTGTTTGAAGACGACCTGAAAAAGCTGCTGGACAGCGGTTCGCAGTCCTTTTATATCGGTTTCGATCCGACGGCGGACAGCCTGCATGTCGGACATTTCGTGCAACTCATAGTCGCCAAGCGCTTGCAGGACGCGGGACATCGTCCCATCATCCTCATCGGCGGCGGCACGGCGATGATCGGCGATCCTTCGGGCCGCACCGACCTTCGCAGCATGATGACCCGCGAGACCATTCGGCACAACGTCGCATGCTTCAAGAAGCAGATGTCCAAGTTCATCGACTTCGAGGGCGAGAACGGCGCGATCATCGTTGACAACGCAGACTGGCTGCTCGACCTCAACTATATCGACTTCCTGCGCGAGATCGGTTCCTGCTTCTCCGTCAACAAAATGCTGACGGCGGAGTGCTACAAGGCGCGCATGGAGAAGGGGCTCACCTTCCTCGAATTCAACTATATGCTCATGCAGTCCTACGACTTTTTGGTGCTCAACCGCAAGTACGGCTGCGTGCTGCAATGCGGCGGCGACGACCAGTGGTCCAACATCCTCGCGGGTGCGGACCTCATCCGCAGGAAGGAAGGCAAGGACGCATTCGCCATTACTTTCGGGCTGTTGACGACGTCCGAGGGCATCAAGATGGGCAAGACCGCAAAGGGCGCGGTGTGGCTGGACGAGAGGAAGACATCGCCTTACGACTTCTTCCAGTATTGGCGCAACATCCCGGACGCGGACGTCAACAAAGTGTTCCGCTTCCTCACATTCCTGCCCATCGACGAGATCGAGGAGCTGACCCGTTACAACGACGAGCGCATGAATGCGGCAAAGGAGAGGCTCGCTTATGAGCTCACTCTGATGGTGCACGGCAAGGACGCGGCGGAAGACGCGCTCTCTAAGGCAAAAGCGGCGTTTTCGGGCGACAGCAACAACATGCCGTCCGCCGTCATCCCCAAGGGGATGAAACAGGTGGCGGAAGTGCTGGTCGCGGTGGCGAAAGTGCCGTCCAAGAGCGAGGCGCGCAGGCTCATACAGGGCGGCGGCGTCATGGTGGACGGCGTGAAAGTGTCCGATTTCAATGCGGAACTCACTGACAGCCAGCTCGCCAACGGCTTCGTGCTGCAAAAGGGCAAGAAGAACTTCTTCAAGGTGACGGTTGAGTAGGAGCTATCTGACCGTCGCGGGAGAGACCGAAGTCCGCACAGAGATAAAGCGCTCGGAGTTCATCGCCACCATCGCGCATGTGGAGGACGGCGAGAGCGCGGAAGCGTTTGTCAAGGCGGTGAGGAAGCGGTTCCCGGACGCGACGCACAACTGTTATGCCTATATCTCCGACGAGCGCGGCAACGAGACCCGCTTCTCGGACGACGGCGAACCGGGCGGCACGGCGGGGCAACCCATGCTCGAAGTGTTGAAAAAACGGGGGCTCATGCGGACGGCGGTGGTCGTCACCCGCTATTTTGGCGGCATCAAACTCGGCGCCGGTGGGCTGGTCGCCGCATACACGGACGGGGTGTCCAAGGCGGCGGACGCCGCTGGCACGGTGACGATGACGGAATGCGCGCGCATCACCTTCAGATGCGGTTACGCCGACCTGCCTCTTCTCGAACAGGCTCTAGAAAGAGCGGGCGCGAAGAAGGCGGACACTGAATACGGCGAGGACATCCTCTCGCATTGGTGGACGGAGCTCGACCGTGCGGATGAAATGACCGCGCTCATCGAGGCTCGGACATCCGGCAGAGTGCGGGCGACCGTCACGGACACTCGCTTCGAGGCGCTGTAAGGCGTTTCTCCGCGAGTTGACCTCTCGGCGAAAGAACATAAGGCAGCGCCGTTCGCTCCCTCAAAAAATCGCTTTCACGCAGTCGGGGTTTTTCAAAAACACGATGCGTGTTGCGGAAAGGGCAGCGCGGAAAAGCACAAAAACACGAAAAGTGTTCCGGTGGTTTTCTGCGGGGGAGCTGAGAGGTGCAAAATGCTCCTCGGGGCGGAGAATAAAACACGGAACGTGCGATATGACGTCGGGCGCGCTGCGAGGCGGAAACTCTATGACATTCGCGTGCGCGCACCGAGGCGGAAGATCCGACACTCTACCATCCCCTCGGGGCGTGCCGCAAACAAGCGCGCAACGCGCGTCACATGCTGCGACACAACCCTTGATGAGGCGGAGCCTGCGGACAAGCCGCAAACAAAGAAGAAATATAATTCGGCGCGAAAGCGCAAGGAGATAACTATGAAAATCACAATGGTCAAAGAAAGGAAACAAAAACCCGATTTCTCCAAGCTCGGATTCGGCAAATACTTCACCGACCATATGCTCGTCATGGAGTATGACGCGGCAAAGGGCGGTTGGTCCGAGCCCGAGATCGTCCCCTATGAGGACTTCCGCGTCGATCCCGCCTGCTGCTCTCTCCATTACGGTCAGGGCATCTTTGAGGGATTGAAGGCTTATAAGAACGCGGAGGGCAAGATCACGATGTTCCGTCCCCGCGACAACTTTATCCGAATGAACAGAAGTGCGGAGAGGCTGTGCATGGCGCAGCTCGACATCGACGTCGTGCTGGACGCGCTCACCGAGCTCGTCAAGCTGGAGGCGGAGTGGATCCCCACCGCGCCCGGCACCGCGCTTTACATCCGTCCCTTCATGTTCGGCTCCGAGGCGTTCCTGGGAGTGCATCCTTCCAAGAAGTTCATCTTCACCATCATCCTGTCCCCCGTGGGCAGCTACTACGAGCACGGTCTCGAGCCCACCAAGCTCATCGTCGAGACGGAGCTCACCCGCGCGTCCAAGGGCGGCACGGGCGAAGCGAAGTGCATGGGCAACTACGCATGCAGCCTGCTCGCGGGCGAGCGCGCGCAGAAGAAGGGCTACGACCAGGTGCTCTGGCTGGACGGCGCGGAGAAGAAGTATGTCGAAGAGGTCGGCTCCATGAACATGGTCTTCGTCATCGACGGCACGGTGGTCACCCCCATGCTGGACGGCTCCATCCTCCGCGGCATCACCCGCGACAGCGCCCTCACGGTGCTGCGCAAGTACGGCTACAAGGTGGAGGAGAGGCATCTCCCCATCGACGAAGTGGTGGAAGCGTACAAGAACGGCAAGCTGGACGAGGCGTTCGGCACCGGCACCGCGGCGGTCATCTCGCCCGTGGGCACCATCACCTATAAGGACCTCACGATGGTCATCAACGACGGCAAGATGGGCAAGATCACGGAATGGCTCTACGACCGCATTACGGGCATCCAGACGGGGCGTTATCCCGACGAGTTCGGCTGGGTGTACAAAGTCAACTGAAAGCTTGAATGAGAGCAAAAACGGCAGTTCATCTGCCGTTTTTGCCACTTAAACGGCTTTTTTGTGATGAGAGGTGACTATGGCGGACGAGAAAAAAGCGACGCCGAAAGGCGGCGATAAGGAAAGAAACGGCGCGGAAAAGAAGCCGCCTGTTTCCGCATTCGACGCCGCGGCGAAATATCTCTCACTTTCCCCTCGCTCCGAAAAGGAAGTGCGGGATAGGCTGTATAAGAAGGGCTATCACAAGGCGGAAGTGGAGGACGCCATCGCGCGCGCAAAAGAGTACGGCTACATCGACGATGTGCGTTATGTCGCGGACTTTGCGGAGTATTACGGCGCGAAACTCGGGCACAAGAAACTGGAGTATAAGCTCGTCACGGAGAAGGGCATCCCCCGCGAGATCGCCATGAACGGCATCGCGGACGCGGTCTCGGAAGAAGAGGAGAGGGAGAAAGCCGTCTCCGTCGCGATGAAATATGTCGCCTCCAAGCGCATCACGGAGCGCAAGGATCTGGGCAAGGTGGGGGCGTACCTCTGGCAGCGCGGCTTTGCGCGGGACACGATAGACCACGCCCTCGATGCCGTGGCGGAGAGCTTGTCCTGCGAGGACTTCGACGCCCGATGACATCCCGGTGAGTTTGTCCGCGAGCATCAGCCCGCGCCCCTGTCGGGAACGCAGGACGGATGATGCGGATCGTCCCGGAGCAGTTCTTTCAGGCATCTTTGACTCCCGGCGCCGCCCCTGTCTCTCGGGATGCGGCACAATGAGAGGGAGCATTTGAAATAACAGAAACGGTTGTTTAACGGTGGAATATGGCAGATAAAGTGCTTGTTCGTGAAAACGATCTTGCCTCGCTGCAATTCCGTCTGCCAGAACGGACGGACGAGGGCAACAAGGGCAGCTTTGGCAGATGCGTCATAGTGGGCGGGTGCGCAAACTATGTCGGCGCCCCGCGTTTTGCCGCGGAGAGCGCGGCGGAAGTGCTCGCTCTTCTCGGCGAGACGGCGATGCGTTCGGGCGCGGGCACGACGGTGCTCGCCGTCCCCGATTTTCTTGCCACAGCGCTCTATCCCGTGGTGAGGTACTCCGCGGTGTTCCCCCTGCCTTCCCGCGACGGGCATATCGTATTTGAGAAAGAGCGCGCGGAGGAACTTGCAAAAAAAGCCACATCCTTTGCCGTCGGCATGGGCATGGGAGACGGAGACGCAGAGAGCTGGGTGCGCTTTGTGCTCGACGGCACGGAGTGTCGCGTCGTTCTCGACGCGGACGGTCTCGGATGCGCGGGGAAGATCGCGGACTACAAGGGGAGGGCGGTGCTCACCCCTCATATGGGAGAGTTCGCCGCTATGACGGGGCTCTCCGTCTCCGAGATCAAGACGGACGCGGTGCGCCTTGCCCGCGAATACGCTGCGGAACATAACTGCGTCATCATCGTGAAGAGCCACGAGAGCGTGATCAGCGACGGGCGGGAAGTGTGGATCAACCGCACGGGCAACGGCAAGCTCTCAAAGGGCGGCAGCGGCGACGTGTTGGCGGGGATAGTCGGCGGGCTGCTCGCATGGGACGTGCCCCCGCTGCTCGCGGCAAGGACGGGCGCATACGTGCTCGGAAGGAGCGCGGAACTCAGCGGTACAAACGCCGTCGCGCACCTGCCCGACGACATCATGTCCGTCATGCCTCTTGCTTTCGACGAATTGCAGGGCGTCATGCGCCTGTGAACAAAAACCGAGTTTATGTGACAAAAACGCGCAATGAAAGCGCGTTTTTGTGTTGTATTGCGGCAAGTATGTGTTTTGTCCCGGTCGGGTTCGTGTTTTATTGCGGCAGGATATGATGAGGGAAACGACACCGACCGCCGTCACGGCGAGCACCCCCCCCCTGCGGTTTGCAATTTATCGGCTACATATATGGAGATGACCCGTGCCGGCGGGGCGAAGGATCGGCGCGTTTTTGCTTTTAAGTCTCGAAGAAGCCGAGGGAGATGAGCAGCGCTTCGTTCACTCTCGCCATCATGAGGGCGGGGAGCTCGCCCACCTTTTCTTTGAGGCGCTGTTTGTCGATGGTGCGGATCTGTTCCAGCAGCACGACGGAGTTTTGCGGCAGTCCGCATTCCCCCGCGCGGAGGGCGATGTGGGTGGGGAGTTTCGCTTTGTCGAGTTTAGAGGTGATCGCCGCCGCGATGACGGTGGGGCTGTAGCGGTTGCCGACGTCGTTCTGCACGACGAGGACGGGGCGCACGCCTCCCTGTTCGCTGCCCACGACGGGGCTGAGGTCGGCATAATATATCTCACCGCGTTTCACCATTTCCATACTCCCGTATCATTGCCGCCCGCCGCGGATTTTATTCTCCCGCGGCGGAGAATGCGCTCACTCGGCGCCTGTCGGATCCGGTTCTTATCATCCTTGTCCGGCACAGCCCCGCGGCACACTATCATCCTACGCGCCGCTCTCTTTTTTTGCCCCGGAGCGCGCTCCGCGGGCGCGATTTGCTTGCAATCTCGGGCGCGATAATGTAAAATATCCTGCGAAATGAATTTTCGGAGGCACACAATGTACAGAATAGGCATAGTCGGCTACGGCAACCTCGGCAGAGCGTGCGAAAAGATCGCGGCGGCGGACGGGCAGTTCGAGCTCGTCGGCATCTTCACGAGGAGGGATCCCGCGTCCCTCTCTTCCCCTTTCGGCACGCCCTTTTTCAGGCAGTCCGACCTCGCTTCCTTTGAGGGGAAGATCGATGTCCTCGCGCTTTGCACGGGCTCCGCGAACGACCTTGTAGACCTCGGCAAGACCGCCGCGGTGCACTTCAACACCGTGGACAGCTTTGACACCCACGCCAAGATGCGCTCCTATGTCGCGGATATGGAGAAGATCGCCTGCGAGAACGGGCATCTTTCCTTCATCGGGATCGGCTGGGATCCGGGCCTTTTTTCGCTGATGCGCGCGCTGTTCGGCGGCGTGCTCCCGGGCGGCAGCACCCAGACCTTCTGGGGCAAGGGCGTGTCCCAGGGGCACAGCGAGGCGGTGCGGAAGATCAAAGGCGTCGTGAAGGGCGTGCAGTACACCGTCCCCAAGCAGGCGGCTCTCGACGCGGCGAGGAGGGGAGAGGGTGCGTCCCTCACCACCCGTGACAAGCATTTGCGCGAGTGCTTCGTCGTTGCGGCGGCGGACGCCGACAAGGCGGAGATCGAGCGCGAGATCGTCACCATGCCCAACTATTTTGACGAATACGACACCGTGGTGCACTTCATCACGGAGGAGGAGTTCGACCGCGATCACACCGCGATGCCCCACGGCGGCTTCGTGCTGAGGAGCGGCAGCGTCAACGGCATGCACGAGAGGGTGGAGTTCTCCCTCGCGCTGGACAGCAACCCCGATTTCACCGCGAGTGTGCTCATGTCCTACGCCAAGGTCAACTGCAAGATGGCTTCGGCGGGCGAGCGCGGCGCAAAGACCATCCTGGACATCCCCGTCATCGCGCTGACCGACGAGGACAGGCTGGATTTCATCGCGCACAATCTGTGATATGACGACAAGCTACGACACCGTATTTTTCGACCTCGACGGCACCATAACGGACAGCAAGCCCGGCATTTTGAAATGCATAAGGCACGCTCTCGGCGCAAAGGGAGTGCCGTACACCGAGGCGCAGCTCGACACCATGGTGGGCCCGCCTTTCAGAGTGTCGATGAGGGAGATCCTGGGCGTCACGGACACCGCGCTCATCGAGGAGATGATCCGCCTCTACCGCGCGGAATATGAGGTGAGCGGCTGGCGGGACTGCACCGTCTTTCCCGGCGTCCGAGAGCTTCTCGTCAGGCTGAAAGAGGGCGGGAAGAGGCTCGCCGTCGCGACGTCGAAGCCCCTCAGATTCACGGTGATGATGCTGGACGAGCTGGGGCTTTCCCCTCTCTTCGATTTCATAGGCGGGGCGGAGAGCGACAGCTCCCGCGACAGCAAGATCGAAGTCATCCGCTACGTGATGAAAAACCTCGGCATGACCTCTCCCGAGGGCGCGCTGATGGTGGGGGACAGGCTCTACGACATCGACGGCGCGAAGCAGGCGGGGATGGACTCCGCGGGCGTGCTGTGGGGTTACGGCGGCAGAGAGGAGCTCATCGCGCACGGCGCGGACTATCTCTTTGCCTCTCCCGAGAGGCTGGGAGATTTCCTGCTCGGCTGAACTTGCGGGCGGCACCGACATCCTCCGCCCTTCGGCGTACGCGCCGAGGGGCGTTTTTTTGTCCGTTCGGGGCGCGCGGGCGGTGCAAAATTCTTTACACACGCGCGAGAGCGTGGTATAATAAACAAACAATTCGCACATAAGGCGGTGCAAAATGGCTTACAAAGGCATGGGTCAGATCGACAAGAAAGAGCTTTGGACCATCCCCAACATCATCACCTATTTCCGCATCCTCTGCATCCCGGCGTACATCGTGCTGATGGCGTTCGCGGGGCTTCGCGCCGACGCGGTGCTCCTCTATGTCGCGCTCGGCGTGTTCGCCGTCGCGGCGGCGAGCGACCTCGTGGACGGCTGGATCGCAAGAAGGTTCAACATGACCTCCGGCATCGGCATGGCACTCGATCCGCTCGCGGACAAACTGATGCACGTTTCGGTGCTGTTCTGCCTCTCTCTCTGCATGGGTCTCACCCCTCTCGGCGAGGCGACGGAAGGTCTCTCCGCGCTCGGTGCGGCGACGATGCAAGCGAGCGGCGGCTGGTATGTCCACTATGCCTTTGTCATACTCCTCCTTCTCAAAGAGGCGATCATGGTCTGCGCGGCTCCGCTCGTGATGAAAAAGGGCGCGAAAGTGCAGGCGAACTGGATGGGCAAGGTGGCGTCCTTCACGGTGTCCGTGGGCGTCATCCTGGCGTTTTTCCATCCTTATGTCGCGTTTGCGGACTGGGGCATCCTGGCGTGGGGCGTGTGCCTGAGCTACGGCGCCGCGTTCGGCTATCTTTTCGACATCATCCGTCAGATCCGCAAGATCAACAGCGGCGAGATGGAGAAGGTGACGGCGGAGAGCGCGAAGACTACGGACAGCGGCAACAATCCTCTCGCGGCAAAAGAGGAGAAGAGGGCGGCATATGCCGTCGAAGAGAGCGCCGCGGACGAAAATACGACGAAAGAAACCGAGAAAACGGAAGAATAAAGGACAGATTCAAATGGACAAGATGGAAAAAACTTACGATCCCTCTTTCGAGAAGCGGATCTACGACTTCTGGCTCAAGGGCAAATATTTCGAGGCTCATCCCAACGACGACAAAGAGCCTTTCACCGTAATGATGCCGCCCCCCAACATCACGGGGCAGCTCCACATGGGTCACGCTCTCAACCAGACCATACAGGACATCATCATCCGCTTCAAGCGCATGAGCGGCTATGAGGCGCTCTGGCTCCCCGGCACCGACCACGCCTCCATCGCGACGGAGGTCAAGATCGTGGAGCAGATGAAGAAGGAAGAGGGTCTCACCAAGGCGGACGTCGGCAGAGAGGGCTTCCTCGAGCGCGCGTGGGCGTGGAAGGACAAGTACGGCGGCAGGATCGTCGAGCAGCTCAAACGCCTCGGCACTTCCTGCGACTGGTCCAAAGAGGCGTTCACGATGGACAAGAACCTCTCGGCGGCGGTGGTGGACGCTTTTGTGCGCTACTATAAGAAAGGTCTCATCTATCGCGGCGACCGCATCATCAACTGGTGCCCGCACTGCAAGACGGCGCTCTCCGACGCGGAAGTCGAATATAGAGAGCAGCAGTCCAACCTGTGGTATTACCGCTATCCTTTCGCGGACGGCGACGGTTCGCTCACCATCGCGACCACCCGTCCCGAGACCATGCTCGGCGACACCGCTGTCGCGGTCAATCCCAAGGACGAGCGCATGGCGGGATATGTGGGGCGCATGCTCCGTCTGCCTTTGACGGACAGGGTCATCCCCGTCGTCGCGGACGATTATGTCGAGATCGGTTTCGGCACCGGCGCGGTGAAGATCACTCCCGCGCACGATCCCAACGATTTCGAGCTCGGTCTCAGGCACGATCTGCCCGTCATCCGCGTCATCGACGACGAGGGCAGGATGAACGAGAACGCAGGCAAGTACTGCGGCATGGACAGGCTGGAGTGCAGGGCGGCGGTCGTCAAGGATCTTGAAGAGCAGGGCTATATGGAGAAGATCGAGCCCTATGCTCACAACGTCGGCGAGTGCTACCGCTGCGGCGAGACGGTGGAAGCCATCGTATCAAAGCAATGGTTCGTCAAGATGAAGCCGCTTGCCGAGCCCGCCATCAAAGCGGTGAAGAGCAAGAAGGTGGAGTTCATCCCCAAGCGCTTCGAGAAGACTTATTACAACTGGATGGAGAACATCAAGGACTGGTGCATCTCCCGTCAGCTCTGGTGGGGACACCGCATCCCTGCGTGGTACTGCGACGACTGCGGCGAGACCGTGGTGGCGAAGACCGCGCCCGAGTGCTGCCCCAAGTGCGGCGGACACATGCATCAGGACGAGGACGTGCTGGACACGTGGTTCAGCTCCGCGCTCTGGCCTTTCAGCACGCTGGGCTATCCGAGAAAGAACAAAAATCTCTCCTATTTCTATCCCACCAACGTTCTCGTCACGGCGTACGACATCATATTCTTCTGGGTGGCGAGGATGATCTTCAGCGGCATCGAGATGATGCACGAGCCGCCCTTCTCCGAAGTGCTCATCCACGGGCTGGTGCGCGACGCCAACGGCAAGAAGATGTCCAAGAGCGCGGGCAACGGCGTGGATCCTTTGGAGCTCATCGACAAGTACGGCGCGGACGCGCTGCGCTTCTCCCTCGCGACGGGCATCGCTCCCGGCAGCGACACCCGCTTCACGGTGGGCAAGATCGAGAGCTGCCGCAACTTCATCAACAAGCTGTGGAATGCGAGCAGGTTCGTCATCACCAACACCGAAGCGGACGACGACCTCTCCTTCCCGACGAGGCTGAACGGCGCGGACAAGTGGATCCTCACACGCCTCAACGATGTGGTGAAGGACGTCACCATCAACCTCAATAAGTACGAGATAGGGCTCGCGGCGGCGAAACTTTACGATTTCACGTGGTCGGAGTTCTGCGACTGGTACATCGAGATGTCCAAGCCCCTCCTTTACAGCGGGGACAAGAAGGCGCACTCCCACGCGGTCGCGATGCTCACCTATGTGCTCACCGCCATCCTCAAACTGCTGCATCCCTTCATCCCCTTCATCACGGAGGAGATCTATTCCAAATACGCGCCCAAGGGCAGCGTGCTCATGGTGTCCGAGTGGCCCGCCTACAACAAGAAGACGGTGTTCCGCAAGGAAGAGAAGAACTTCGAGGCGCTGCGCGAGACCATCGTCGCGGTCAGGAACATGCGCGCGGAGATGAACGTCCCCGTGGGCAAGAAGATCACGGCGTACGTCATCCCCGCGGACGCGAAGTTCATGCGTCAGGCGGAGGTGTGGCTGGAAAAGCTCGCGGGCATAAGCGAGGTCAGGTTCGTGGAGGGCAGGGCGGACGTCACCGAAAAGACGGTCGCCATCGTCACCGGCGCCGCGGAAGTGCTGGTGCCCCTCGGAGATATGGTGGACACCGATAAGGAAAGGGAACGCCTTTCCAAGGAGATAGCAAAAGCAGAGGCGGAGGCGAGCAGATTGAAAGCGCTGCTCGCCAACAAGGCGTTCGTCGCCAAAGCTCCGCAGAAACTCGTCGACGGCGAGCGCGAGAAGCTCGCTCAAGCCGAGGACAGGTGCGGGAAACTCAAGGAGAAGCTGCACGCTTTGGAGTGAAATGAAGTGTCTTAAAGCCACGCTGTCCTACTTTTTCGACAAGGGCGCACAGATGGTGCTGCTCTCCGTCGTCCCCTCCCTTCTTGCGGCGCTCCTGTTTTCGCCGTCGGCGGGGCTGTATATGCTCGCGTCTTATGAGGATATCCGCGCGGACAGCTTTGCGTCGCTCTACAAGCAGATGCACTTCCTCTCCTACGACTTCTATTGGGTGGGCATCATAGGGCTCGCCCTGTGCATCTTCGTCATCGCCCTGCTCTTCGGCATCGTGGACAGACACATGAGGATAGGGGAGTTCACTCTCTCCTTCCGCAGAGCGAAGACGCGCATCAACTACAACATCCTGACGGCGCTGCGCTTCGGGCTCGCCGCGGGAGTGGCGTTCGAGCTCGCGGACGTCCTGCTCACCCTGCTTTACTACGCATGGGCGCGGCTGTTCGGCTCCGGCGAGGCGTGGCTGGTGCTCTCCCTCTTCTCGCTCATCGCGGTGACGGCGGTCTTCCTCTTCGTCATGTCCGGGCTGCTTTTGTGGCCGCCCTTCATGCTGCACACGGGGATGCGCAGCGGCGAAGCGTTCAGGCTGGGGTGGAGACAGATGTCAGGCAGACTCCCGTCGAGCGCATTCACTCTGTTCCTGGGTCTGCTCCCGTTCGCCGTCGCCATGGCGGTGGTGAGCGCGCTCACATCCGACCCAGTCGTACGCGTCGTGCTGGACGGCGTCGCCATCGCCGTCGCCCTGCCTTATTACATCACCGTGATGTATGTGCAGTTCTATGACGTGACGGGCACGGAGCGCATGGACCTCAACAAGACGGACATCTGGTCAAGAAAGACCGCGCGCAGAGACAAAAAGCGTCTCCGCGACACAAAATAAGTTTTATCGCATAGGATCGGCACTTAAAGTGTCGGTTGTGAGGGAATATGGAATTCAAATATGCGCTGTCCCTGTTGTTCTCCAACATGGGATATGTCATCAGGATCTTCGTGTGGGTGCTCATCGCAATGATCATCACCGCGTGCATAGGCGCCGCCGTGCTGGTGCCCGTTTTCGACGCGCTCGGGGAAGCTCCCGAGGTCGCGGACGCATTCCGGACGCTGACGGGCGAGCTCGATTCCTTCCTCGACGACGGCATGAGCATCAGGGAGTTCATCTCCAGCATACCCGCGGCAGTGGGCGGTCTCGTTGCTGCGGTCGTGGGGGAGAGCGGTCTATGCGCCGCGCTCGCTTTCATCGCCATCTTCCTCTATGCGCTCTACTCGTTCATCGTGTCGCTGAGCTACTATCCCACGGCTTATTCCGTCAAGCAGCTCATGTCCTCCAACATGCGCATAGGGCTGCCGTCTTCCATGGCGCTCAACTTCAAACAGGCGGTCAAATTCGCCGCGTGCAGAGTGTCGATCGCGGTGCCCATCGACATCGCGCTCATCATCCTCGCCGTGCTCCTCGTGTGGGGGCTGTTCACGGCGGTCGGAGTGTTCGCGTTCCCCATCACGATCCTGCTCGGCATCATCGTGGTGTCGCTGCGCAGCGCCTTCTTCGGGGGCTGGCTCCCGAGGCTGCTCTTTGTGGAAGGGGAGAGCATGTACACGGCTTTCGGACGCAGTCTGCGCGCCGTCAAGCTCAACCTCAAAGGGCTGATGAAAGCGTTTGTCATCACCTTCTTTGCGGCGTTCGCGTTGATGGCGGGGCTTTCCGTCCCCACGTTCGGGCTGGTGATCATCGTCATCCCGTCGCTCGACTACTTCCTCTTCCGCACCATCGAGCTCGTGGGCTACTATAAGATGACGGGCATGAGCTTCTACACCGACGCCGCCAACGTCGTGGACACGGTGGAGTTCGGCTACCGCGCGGAAAATTAGGCGCGCCTCTCGGAGGAAGACTCCGAGGAATGACGACAGGCATATCATGAGATTCAGGATGTTTTTCGGTTGGATCAAGACGGCGCTCATCGCCCTCATCACGCTTGCGGGCGCAGCCATCATCGTGCTGGACGCAGTGATGCTCTCGGGCGTCCTGCCCGCTTTCACCACCGCCAACACCGCAGTCGCGGCGACCTCGCTCGCGGCGGCGGCGGTCATCGACGTCTTTGCGGTGCTCCTGCTCCTTTGCAGCCGATATGAACTTCGCGAGGACGGCATCCACGCGCGCATGGCGGTCTTCGGCGACTTTGTCGCATACGATGAGATAAACCGTATCTCCGTCAACGCCGCAACGGGGGAGATCTTCGTCGCATGGCGCAAGGAAGGGGCGCTCTCCGACACCGTGACCAGGCTCAACCTCACCGAAAAGGACGCGAAGCGGATGCTCACCGAGCTCGAACGCAGGTGCGAGAACGCCACCGCGGACTTCTTCACCCCTCCCGAAAAGAAAAATAAAAAGGACTGACATTCACCACCCCGCCATGAGCATAAATTTCGACGACGGAGCATTCCGCCCTTTCGGTGCGGAGCTCAAAGACATTTTGCGCCGCTATCTCACAGGCAAGACTTATAGGGGCAGCGACTATTCCTATTACGCTTTCGTGCAATGGTTCGACGAGGGGGAGTATCTCGACGCGGGCGACGCGCTCTATCTGCGCGCCGTCATGGACGGCACTCTCTATTATTGGCCTCCTCTCGTGAGGGAGGGGAGCGGCGTCACTCTCGAAGAGGCGGCTGCAGCCCTGCCCGAAGGCGCCTGTTTTGCCTTCTGCACGGAGGAATTCGTGAACGCGACCTACGGCGGCTACTACATCTACACCCACCGCGACTGGGCGGAGTATGTCTACAAGACGGAGGATTTCGTCGCGCTCGCAGGCAAGCGCTATCACGCGAAACGCAACCACGTCGCGCGGTTTTCAAAGAACTATTCCTCTTCCATGACCCGACTGACGGAGGCGGACATCCCGGACATCGTGGAGTTTGAAAGGGCGTGGCTCAAAGAGCGCGACTTCGACGGCAGCGCGGAGGAGAGCGCCGCAAGAGAGAGCGAGATCGTGCGCGGCTGGATCAAAGCAGCCCTCGCGGGAGACCTCGTCTGCGACATACTGCGCGTGGACGGGAAGATGGCGGGCATCGCGATAGGGGAGATCCTGCCCACGGGCACCGCCATCGAGATGTACGAGAAGGCGGACACCCGCTACGACGGCGTGTACAGCTATCTCGCCCACGAATTCGCCGCGCGCAATTTCACGGGCTGCGAGTATATCAACCGCCAGGAGGATATGGGGCTTGAAGGGCTGAGGAAGTCAAAGCTCAGCTATTATCCCGCCTTCCTCCTCGAAAAATACGTTCTGAAGCCCGCGGGGAGCTTCTCGGACTGCTATGCGGACAGGATGGGCAAGCTCTTTTCCAAGACCCTGAACAGGGTGGGCACCCCTCGCGTCCGCTTCGACGTCAGGGTGCTCTCGGACGCGGACTACGACGAGGTGATGTCCTTCCTCGAGGGCGAGAGGGAGAAGCTCGCGGACAAGCTCTTCTTCCTTAACTACACCCCCGAGGAACTGCACGGAGTGCTCACCCACGGCACGATGTTCGGCGCCTACTCGGAGGGCAGGCTCATCGCCACCTGTGCCGTGGATCGAGACGAAGAATACGGCGCTTCCCTTGCCGAGATATGCGGCAAGGCGGGTGGCAGATTTTATGAGTTCAGCGGCATAATGACGGCGGCGGACATGCGGGGACGGGGGGTGTCCTCCACCCTCTGCCGCGACGTCATCGCGTATGCGAAAAGGGAGCTCTCTCCCTGCACGCTTTGCGCCGTCGTGCAGTATGACAACGAGCCCTCTCTCAACAACCTCAAAGCCCTCGGTTTCGCGGCAGTCACCACCCGTCCCTGCGGGGAGTATAATTTCACTTATCTGACTTTAAGCGTCTGAAAACGCGGATAAACCCCGCATTTAGTGCATAAACCGTCGCCGTCCTCACTCTTCGGAGGGCGGCGATCTTGTGCACCGCCATGAGTGGGAAAGGGCGTGTTAAGAGAGCGTCCGTGCGCCTTTCGGGACGGGGCGTGTGCGAGATATATTCTGCGGAGGACATGGAGTTTCCTTCCGAGCGGTGACGAAATGTTCGTTGAAGAGCGGGCTTGCGTTTCCTCCGATGAGTGCGCGTCCGTGCGCGGCGCGCGCACTTTTCATGCGCCACCGTCTGCGATTTTGATTTGACTTATGCGCGCGCGTGGAATATAATCGTTTTTAATTGAGGTATTTTTCTATGCTTAAAATTTACGACCAGAAGATGTGTTTCGCAAACGGTACCCTCGTGCCCGCGGCGGAGTGTAAGGACTCTTCCGCAAAGCGCACCATGGCGTATTCCGTGCTCTCCGCCCACAACACCTCGGGCGATGACTCCGCACTCAGGGTGAAGTTCGACGCCATGGCGTCCCACGACATCACCTATGTCGGCATCATCCAGTCCGCGAGGGCGAGCGGGCTCGAGAAGTTCCCGATGCCTTATGTGCTCACCAACTGCCACAACAGTCTGTGCGCGGTGGGCGGCACCATCAATGAGGACGATCACGTCTTCGGGCTTTCCGCCGCAAAGAAGTACGGCGGCATTTATGTGCCCGCCAACCAAGCCGTCATCCACAGCTATATGCGCGAGATGTTCGCGGCGCCGGGGAAGATGATCCTGGGCAGCGACAGTCACACCCGTTACGGCGCGCTCGGCACCATGGCGGTGGGCGAGGGCGGTCCGGAGCTTGTCAAGCAACTGCTCGGGCGTACATATGACATCGCCTATCCCCGCGTCATAGCGGTGGAACTCAAAGGCAAAGTGCGCAAGGGCGTGGGTCCGCAGGACGTCGCGCTCGCGCTCATCGGGGCGACTTTCAAGAGCGGTTTTGTCAAGAACGCGGTGCTGGAATTCGTGGGCGAGGACATCGCCGCGCTCCCCGTCGAGTACCGCAACGGCATAGACGTCATGACGACGGAGAGCACATGCCTCAGTTCCGTCTGGATGACGGACGACAAGGTGCGGGACTATCTTTCCGCCTACGGCAGGGGAGAGGAGTTCAGACGCATCGCTCCCGGTGAGGGCGCGCTCTACGACGGCGCGGTGGTCATCGAGCTTGACAAGGTGGAACCCATGATCGCGCTCCCCTTCCATCCCTCCAACGTGGTCCCGCTCGCGGAACTCATCGCACATCCCCGCGACATCCTCGAGGAGACCGAAGAGAACGGCTGCAAGCTGCTCGGGCTGAAACCCGGCGCGTTCAGGCTCACGGATAAGATCGTGGACGGCAGGATCGTCGTGTCGCAGGGCGTCATCGCGGGATGCGCGGGCGGCACCTACGACAACATCGCCGTCGCCGCAAACATCCTCAAAGGGAAAGCGGTCGGCACGGGAGCGTTCAACCTCACCGTCTATCCGGGCAGCCAGCCCACCAACCTCGCGTTGGTGAGGAAAGGATATATCGCCTCTTTGATCGAGAGCGGCGCGGTGCTCAAACCCTGTTTCTGCGGCCCTTGCTTCGGCGCGGGCGACGTGCCCTGCAACAACGGATTCTCCGTCCGTCACACCACCCGCAACTTCGAGCGCAGAGAGGGCTCCAAGCCTGCGGAAGGGCAGGTGGCGTCCGTCGCGCTCATGGACGCGAGGTCCATCGCGGCGACGGCGGCTAACGGCGGCGTGCTGACTTCCGCCCTCGGTCTCGATTTCGAGGAGAACATCGCGCCCTTCGAGTACGATCCCGCGGTCTACGCCTCCCGCGTCTACAACGGCTTCGGCAGGGCGGACTCTTCCGTGGAGCTCGTGTACGGTCCCAATATCACGGACATCCCCGCGAGCGAGCCTTTGAAAGAGAACCTCGCCGTCAAACTTTGCAGCGTCATCAACGACCCCGTCACCACGACGGACGAGCTCATCCCCTCGGGCGAGACCTCCTCTTACCGCAGCAATCCGCTCCGTCTTGCGGAATTCGCGCTGAGCCGCAAGGACCCGGGCTACGTCGGGCGTTCCAAAGAGGTGCGCGACGGCGACAATGCGGACGTGAAAGCGGCGGCGGCACTTTGCGGCGTCAATAGCGAGCTGACCGTGGGCAGCGCGGTCTTTGCGGTGAAGCCCGGCGACGGCAGCGCGCGCGAACAGGCGGCAAGCTGCCAGCGCTTCCTCGGCGGCAGCGCGAACATCGCCCGCGAATATGCCACCAAGCGCTACCGCTCCAACCTCATCAACTGGGGGATGCTCCCCCTCCTCAGCCGCGACACCGAGTTCGAGCTCGGGGACATCGTCGTCATCCCGGGCGTGAGAGCGGCGGTGGAGAGCGGCGCGAAGGAGTTCGCGGCAAAGCTTGTGCGGGGCGGTGAGGCGCGCGACATCACCCTTTATATGGACGCGCTCACGGACACCGAAAAGCGCATCGTGCTGGACGGGTGCCTCATCAACTACTACAAATACGACAGAAAATGACCGCGGTACGGCGTGTGTCGCCGCGGCGGATAAGGACTGAAAGATATGCCGATCACACGGTTTTTGGAGAGAAATGCGGAGCTTTACGGGGATGAGGTCTGCCTTGTGGAGATCAACCCCGAGCTCAAGGAAAAACATAAGCTCACGTGGAAGGACTACGCCTTGGTGGAAGTCACTCCTCACGAGGAACATCGCAGAGAGATGACGTGGAGGGAGTTCGACACTCTCGCGGACAAATTCGCCAATCTCCTCATCGCCCACGGGCTCAGGAGGGGAGAGAAGGTGGGGGTGCTGCTCATGAACTGCCTGGAATGGCTGCCCATCTATTTCGGCGTCCTGAAAGCGGGCGCGATCGCCGTCCCCCTCAACTACCGCTATACGGCGGACGAGATAAAGTATTGCCTGGATCTTGCGGACGTCAGCGTGTTGGTGTTCGGCAAGGAGTTCGTGGGCAGGGTGGAGTCCGTGTTCGGAGAGCTGAACAAGATAGAGGGCATGCTCTTCGTGGGCGAGGATTGCCCCACCTTTGCCGAGAGCTATGACGAGCTCATCGCCGACGCTCCCGCAGGGCGACCCGACGTCGAGATCACGGACGAGGATTATGCCGCGATATACTTTTCAAGCGGCACGACGGGCTTCCCCAAAGCCATCCTGCACCGTCACAAGGCGCTCATGCGCGCGGCGATCACGGAGCAGCACCACCATTCGCAGACTCACGACGACGTCTTCCTCTGCATGCCCCCGCTCTATCACACGGGCGCAAAGATGCATTGGTTCGGTTCCCTCGTCTCGGGCAGCCGCGCCGTGCTGCTCAAAGGCGTCAGTCCCAAGTGGATCATGCAGACCGTCTCGGAGGAGAACGTGTCCATCGTATGGCTGCTCGTCCCGTGGGCGCAGGACATCCTGGACGCCATCGACAACGGCGACATCCGCCTCGAAGACTACGACCTCTCGCATTGGAGACTGATGCACATCGGCGCGCAGCCCGTGCCTCCCTCCCTCATACAGCGCTGGAAGAAGGTCTTTCCCGCGCACGAATACGACACCAACTACGGGCTGAGCGAGAGCATCGGTCCAGGCTGCGTGCACCTCGGGGTGGAGAACATCCGCAAGGTGGGCGCCATCGGCAAGGCGGGTTACGGCTGGCAGACCCGCATCGTCAACGACGCTCACGAGGACGTGAAACAGGGCGAAGTGGGAGAGCTCGCGGTCAAGGGCGACGGCGTGATGGTGTGCTACTATCACGACGAAAAGGCGACCGACGCGGTGCTGTCGGACGGCTGGCTCTTCACGGGCGACATGGCGCGCGAGGACGAGGAAGGGTTCATCTATCTCGTGGACAGGAAGAAGGACGTCATCATCATGGGAGGCGAGAACCTTTACCCCGTGCAGATCGAGGACTTTATCCGCTCCTGCGAAGCGGTGCGCGACGTCGCGGTCATCGGTCTTCCGGACGCGAGACTCGGGGAGATCGCTGCCGCCATCGTGGAGCTCAAGCCCGAATATGCGAGCTGGACGGAGGAGGACATCAACGCATTCTGCGCCGCGCTGCCCAGATACAAGCGTCCGCGCAGGATCATCTTCGACAAGGTGCCGCGCAACCCCACGGGCAAGATCGAAAAACCGAAGCTGAGAGAGAAATATTGCGGCGAGGAGAGCCTTGTCGAGGTGCAGGTCACGCACTGAACGAAGGTTGAACGACGCAAAACGGTGCATGAACTCCGTTTTCATGCAAAACACAAGAAAAATTAGTAAATACTGTTTAAGGACGGAAATATGAAAAAACTGATGCTTGGCAACGAAGCGATCGCGCGCGGCGCTTACGAGGCGGGAGTGAGGGTGGTCTCTGCCTACCCGGGCACTCCTTCCACGGAAGTGAGCGAGTGCATCGCGAAGTACGACGAAGTCTACGCCGAGTGGGCGCCCAACGAAAAGGTCGCCTTCGAGGTGGCGGCGGGCGCGTCCTATGCGGGCGCGCGCAGCATGGTGTGCATGAAGCACGTCGGCGTCAACGTCGCGGCGGACCCCATGTTCACCGCGGCATATACGGGCGTGAACGGCGGGCTGGTCATCCTCGCCGCGGACGACCCCGGGATGCACAGCTCCCAGAATGAGCAGGACACGCGGTTCTATGCGCGTAGCGCGCACATCCCCATGCTCGAACCCGCGGACAGCGCGGAGGCGAAGGAGTTCACAAAGCTCGCGTTCGAGCTCTCGGAGAAGTATGACACTCCCGTGTTCGTGCGCACCACGACGAGGCTCGCGCATTCGCAGAGTTTCGTGGAAGAGGAGGAGAGAGCGGACGTCCCTCTCCGCCCCTATGTCAAGGATGTGAGCAAATATACGATGATGCCCTCTTCTGCCATCGGCAGGCACGTCGCCGTCGAAGCGCGCGAGGACAGGCTCGCCGCGGACGTCAACGGCTTTGATATCAACCGCGAGGAGATGCGCGGCACCGATCTCGGCATTGTGTGCAGCGGCGTCGTTTATCAGTATGTCCGCGAGGCGGTGCCCGAGGCGTCCGTCCTCAAACTCGGCATCGTCTATCCCCTCGCGATAGAGAAGGCGCGCGCGTTCGCGAAGAAGGTGAAGCGCCTCGTCGTCGTCGAGGAGCTGGAGCCCTTCATCGAGAACCAGCTCAAAGCGCACGGCGTCCCCTGCGAGGGCAAGGATCTCTTCTCCAAGCAAGGGGAACTCTCCGTCGCGATCATCCGCGAGAAGCTCACGGGCGTGAAGACGGATGTCGAAAAGCTCGACCTTCCCGTCCGTCCCCCCGTCATGTGCGCCGGATGCCCCCATCGCGGAGTGTTCTACATCCTGAGCAAACTCAAGCTCACCGTCAACGCCGACATCGGGTGCTACACCCTTGGCGCGCAGCCGCCGCTTGCCGCGGTGGACACCGTGCTCTGCATGGGCGCGAGCGTGGGTATGGCTCACGGGTTTGAAAAGGCGAGGGGGAGAGAGCAGTCCAAAAAGACCGTCGCGGTCATCGGGGACAGCACCTTCATCCACAGCGGCATCACGGGCGTCATCAACGCCGTTTACAACAAGAGCAACATCACCCTCATCATCCTTGACAACTCCACCACGGGCATGACGGGACATCAGCAGCATCCCGCGACCGGTTTCACCCTGAAACAGGAGCCCGCCAAGATCCTCGACATCGTGGCGCTTTGCAAGACGGTGGGCTGCGACAGCGTGAGAGTGGTGGACAGCTATGACCTTGCGGAAGTCGAGAAGGCGGTCAAAGAGGAAGTGGAGCGCGACGGCGTGTCCGTCATCGTCGCCAAGCGTCCCTGCGCGCTGCTCGACAGGCATTATCCTCCCGCCTGCACGGTGGAGGACTGCAGGAAGTGCGGGATGTGCTTCCGTCTCGGATGCCCCGCCATCGAGAAACAAGCCGACGGCTCGGCGAAGATCAACGCCTCCCTCTGTGTGGGGTGCGGTCTCTGCGCCAAGGTGTGCCGCTTCGGAGCGATAAAGGAGGGCAGGAAATGAAAGCGAACATTCTCATCGTCGGCGTAGGCGGGCAGGGGACGCTGCTCGCGTCCAGAGTGCTCGGCGCGCTTGCCGAGATCGAGGGCAGCGACTGCAAGCTCTCCGAGGTGCACGGCATGTCGCAAAGGGGCGGCAGCGTGGTCACGCACGTCAAGATCGCGCCCGAGGTCATGAGCCCCATCGTGGGCGTGGGCGACGCGGACGTCATCCTCGCCTTCGAGGAGCTGGAAGCGCTCCGCTACATCAACTATCTCAAAAAGGGCGGCACCGTGGTGGTCAACACCCAGCGCATCCTGCCCATGCCCGTCATCACGGGCGCGAGGAAATATCCCGAGGACATCCTCGACGAGCTCAATGCCCGCGCGGGCAAGGTCGTCGCGGTGGACGCGCTCGCCGTTGCGGAGGAGCTCGGCGAACTGCGTTCCGTCAACGTCGTGATGCTGGGCGCTCTCGCGGCGCATCTCGGTGTGCCCTTTAAGAGCATGGACGCGGCGCTCAAAGCCGCCGTCAAACCCAAACTTTACGAGATAAACCGTCGTGCGCTGGAGCGCGGATACGGTCAGAGGGAGGAATGATGAAATACTACAACGAAAAGATCGAGACAATGTCCCGCGACGAGATGACCGCGCTGCAATCCGCGCGTCTCGTCGACGTCGTCAGGAGGACTTACGAAGGCGCGCCCTACTTCCGCGCCAAGATGGACGCCATCGGCTTGAAGCCCGAGGACATCAAGGGCATCGAGGACATCGCCAAGCTTCCTTTCACCACCAAGGCGGACCTCAGAGCGAACTATCCTTTCGGGTGCTTTGCGCTGCCCATAAGCGAGATCGCCCGCGTGCACGCGTCCAGCGGCACCACGGGCAAACTCACCGTCGTCGGTCTCACCAACCGTGACATTGACGACTGGGCGGAGTGCGCCGCCCGTGCTCTCGTCATGGCGGGGTGTGACAAGAACGACATCGTGCACGTCTCCTACGGTTACGGCTTGTTCACGGGCGGGCTCGGGCTGCATTACGGCTCCGAGAAGCTGGGCTCCGTCACCGTGCCTGCGTCCGCGGGCAACACGATGAGGCAGATCACCCTCATCAAGGACTTCGGCGCCACCGCGCTCGCGTGCACCCCGTCCTATGCTATGGTCATAGGCGAGGCCATCGAGAAGGCAGGCTATGACATCAAGGACTTCAAGCTGCGCGTCGGCATCTTCGGCGCGGAGCCCTGGTCGGAGAACATGAAGAAGGAGATAGAGCGCAAGCTCAACATCACCGCCTACGACATCTACGGTCTCAGCGAGATCAGCGGACCGGGCGTGTCCATGAGCTGCCCCTATCAGTGCGGTCTGCACGTGATGGAGGACTTCTTCTATCCCGAGATCGTCGACCCCGTCACCCTGCAGCCCGTCCCGGACGGCGTCACGGGCGAGCTGGTCTTCACCACCCTCAACAAGCAGGGCATGCCCCTCATCCGTTACCGCACCCGCGACATCAGCGCGCTCTGGCACGACAAGTGCGAGTGCGGCAGGACGCTGGTCAGGATGAAGCGCGTCAGCGGCAGAACGGACGATATGCTCATCATCCGCGGCGTCAACGTCTTCCCCTCGCAGATCGAGTCCGTGCTCATGAACATCAACGAGATCGTCGGCTCGCACTATCAGATCATCGTCGACCGCGTCGGCAACCTCGACACGATGGAGATCCAGGTTGAGCTTGCTCCCCACGCCTTCTCCGATGAGGTCAAGGATGTGGAAGCCATCCGCAAGAGGATAGAGCACGACATGATGGGCAACCTCGGCGTGGGCGCGAAGATAACCCTCGTCTCGCCGGACAGCCTGCCCCTTTCCGAGGGCAAGACCGTCCGCATCATCGACAAACGCAAGATATAAGATAAGGAGGAGACCATGCGCGTAAACCAGATCGCAGTATTTTTGGAGAACAGAAAGGGCAGACTGCACGCTCTTCTCGGCGCGCTTTCCGAGGCGAACGTCAACGTCGAGAGCCTCAACATCGCCGACACCCGCGACTTCGGCATCGTGAGGCTCGTCACCGACGACAACGACAAGGCGCAGGCGGCGCTCACGGCGGCGGGGTTCACCACCGCGCGCGGAGACCTCGTCGGCATCGAAGTGCCGGACAAGCCCGGTTCCCTCACCGCCACCCTCGGCAAACTCAGCGAGGAAGGGGTCAACCTGGAGTATGTCTACTCCTATTCCCGCAGCGGCGGCAAGGCGCTCATCCTCTTCAAGACGGACGACGCTGAGAGGGCGGAAGCGCTGCTCAAATGAAATGAACTTCGGCGGGAGGGCATCCTCCCGTCCCGAGACATCTTTCTCTCCCTCGCGGCATATGATGTCCGAACGGAGGGAAAGTGCGTCTCGGACAATATGTGGATCTCGGCGTGATACGCCGCAACGTCGCCGCAGCCCGCGCCATCACCGGGGTGCGGGTGCTGGTCATGGTCAAAGCCGACGCCTACGGGCACGGCATGACTGCGGTCGCGCACGCTCTTCGGGACATGGCGGACTTCTTCGGCGTCGCTACGCTCGAAGAAGGGGTCGAGTTGCGTAAATGCGCAATTAAAACCCCTGTTTTGGTCGCGGTATGCCCCGCAGACGGACTGCGCACCGCGGCGGAGAACGGGCTCACAGCAGCCGTTGCGGACGGGGAGGCGCTCCGCGCGCTTGCGGATATGCCGCCCTCGTCGAGACCCGCGTTCCACGTCAAATTCGACACCGGGATGCACCGTCTCGGTTTCCCCGCAGAGGATGCGGGCGAGGTGTGCCGCTTTCTCGCCGAGAGGGGCTTGACCCCGGACGGGGTCTACTCCCACTTCCGTGCGCCCGACGAGGCGCAGGCGGAAAAATTCCTCGCCGTCGCTAAGATCGTCAAGGCGGAGTTCCATTCCGTCACGGCGCATATGGCGTCCAGTTCTTCCCTCGGGATGAGGAGCTCGTTTCACGACATGGTGCGCATAGGTCACGCGGCTTACCGCGGCGCCATGCGGGTGGAGAGCAGAGTCATCGCGGTGAGGAAGGTGAGAGCGGGGGAGTGCGTGGGCTACGGGTGCACCGAGGCTCGGCACGACTGCACCGTCGCGGTCGTCTTCGGCGGATATTTCGACGGTGTGTACAAAGAGCTCCCTTCCCCCGTGCTCGTGGGCGGGAGGGTCTGTCCCGTCCTCGGCAGCGTGTGTATGGACATGTTCGCCGCAGATGTCGGGGACATCCCCGTGCGCGCGGGCGATCCCGTCGTTTTGCTCGGGGACGAGCTCACGGCGGAGAGGGTCGCCGCGGCGCGCGGCACAACTGACTACGAAGTCATGACCTCGTGGCATGGCAGAACGGAGAGGTTTTACATTGACCAAGCAGGAAGCACGCAGGAGAGCGAATGCCGCGGCGGCAAGGATGAGCGACGCGGAGAAGGAATGGGCGTCGGGAGCGATCACGGACGCTCTCATCTCCCTTGACGTCTTCAAAAAGTGCCGCAAACCCTTCGTTTTCATGTCCGTGGACGGCGAGCCCGACACGGAGCAGATCATAGGACTTTTGCTCGCCATGGAGCGCGAAGTCTCCGTCCCGCGCGTGCGCGGCGGAGAGATGGAAGCCGTCCGCATCACCCCGTACACCGATTTCAAGCGAAACCGCTGGGGCATCCTCGAACCTTTCAAGGGCAGAGCGGCTGATGAGTGCGACCTCGCCGTCGTCCCCGTCGTCGCCTTCGACGGACTGAAACGTGTGGGACACGGCGGAGGATATTACGACAAATTCCTCTCCCGCTTCCCGGACTGCGTCAAGGTGGGCGTCGCGTTTTCCTGCCGTGGGGCGAGCGGCATAGTCACGGAACCGCACGACATCCCTCTCGACATCCTCGTCACCGAGAAGGAGATATTCACCGCGCAGAACGTCGCGGTGTCAAACGAGTTCGGAGGTGAAGAGTGAGAGTCGTCGCAGGCAGATACAGAGGCAAGAAACTCCTGTCCCCCGCGGACGACAGCGTCCGCCCCACCACGGACAGGATCAAGGAGACCGTCTTCAACATCCTGCAATGGGAGGTGGAGGGCGCGAGGGTGCTCGACCTTTTCGCGGGCAGCGGCGCGCTCGGCATAGAGTGCCTTTCCCGCGGCGCGGATGAGGTCGTCTTTGTGGACAAGAGCCCCTCGTCCGTTGCGCTCATCAAGGAAAATCTCAAAGGCATACAAGGCAATTTCCGCGTCGTAACAGCCGATTTTGCGGGAGTGCTGCGCTCGGGGGAGAGCAAGTTCGACATCGTCTTCATAGACCCGCCTTACAAGAGCGGACTGGGCGAGCTCGCCGTGAACGCGGTGTTCGACAACGGCAGGCTCGCGGAGGGCGGGGTGGTCGTCTACGAGCACTCCGCGGAGCTCCCTTACGAGTGCAAGCGCGAGGACGTCAAAGTCCGCACCAAGGTGATGGGCAGCGTCACGGTGGAGTTCATCCGCAAAAAGACGGTGGGGCTCGTCACCGGCACATTCGACCCTTTCACCAAGGGGCACGAAGCCGTGGTGGACGAAGCTCTCCGCATTTTCGACGAGGTGATAGTAGCAGTTTTGGTCAACCCCGAAAAGGAGTGCATGTTCACGCCCGAGGAGAGGCTTGACATCATAAACGCGGCTTTAAGTGACAAAAACGGCGTCAAAACCCTTTATTCGGAGAAATACGCCGTCGAGGTCGCCCGCGAGGTCGGGGCGGACAAGCTGGTGCGCGGCGTGCGCGGTGACGCGGATCTGGACTACGAGAACGCCATGGCGGCGTTCAACCGCGAGCACGGTTTCGACACCGTGTTCGTGCAGCTTGACGACTACAAGGATGTCTCGTCCACCGCGGCGAGAGAACTCATCAAAAAAGGGGACTTCCGTTTGTTGCCCGACCGTGCTATCATAATAGCGGAAGACATCATCAAAAGAAAAGGGGGAGCGCGGAGGCGCGACTGATTATGGAAACGATCGATATGCTCATCGGTGAGATCGAAAGTGAGATCTTGAAGGCGAAACGTGCCACATTCAGCTCTACGGACATCGTCATCAACCGTCAGGTCATGCTCGACCTCGTGACAAGGCTCCGCGCGAGCTATCCCATCGTGCTCAAAGAGGCGGAGCAGATCAAAAAGGAGCGCGACGACATCCTCTCCAAGGCGGAAGCGTACGCCAACAAGACTATGGACGCCGCCGAGGAACAGGCACGCGCCATGATGTCCGACACAGAAGTGCTCAAAAAGGCGTCGGAGGAGGCGGAAGCCATGCGCGCCGAGGCGGAGGAGAACTACCGCAAGACGGAATATCAAGCCCGCGCCCTCGCCTTCAACATCCTCGACAATGCGGAAAAGACCATGAAAGAAGGTCTTTCAACCATCGCGGACCGCAAACGCAAGCTCATTGAGACTTAAACGGCGGCTCGAAAGGGCTCAAGCACGGCTGTGAGCGGATCTTTTCGGCGCCTAAGCGCGGAAACTCTTTGCCAATATGTATACTATTGCCTGCGGAGTTTCCGCGTTTGTTCATCCGAAAATCTTTCGCTCACAGCCGCACTTTCGCCCTTTCTCGCCGCCGTGCACCTTGAATAGATTTTATGCCGGGAACGGGGAGCGGATCTTTTCGGCGCCCAAGCGCGTAACCCATTGCTAACATGTATACTATTGCCTGCAACGCCTTCGCACAAAATCATTCAAAAATCCCGCACCCACGGGCGCATTCTTGCCGTCTTTCGGCGGCATGTGCTTTGAACGGACTCCACGTTGATCGCAAGCGTATTTTGCCGACAGAGCGCGGTGTGATTTGCAAGTGAGTGTGTAATATGTGCGATTTTCTTTTGCCGCAAATGCGGCAAATTTTAATTTTCGGAAATTTCAAAAAAAATCCCGCGAGTCTCAAATTCTGATAGTGGTGTGGTGTATGGTGAGGGTGTCTTAGAGAGACGGGAGGTGCGCCGTGTCATACGATGACTGCAACGACGAGTACGATGACGAGTTTGACGACGAGTACGACGAGGACTGCGAGGACAAACTCGACGACGAGGACGAACCCGAAAACGATCCTACCTGCAGCGACCATTACAAAGAAATGACGCTTGACGCCGCGGCGGAGAGATATGCCGAGGGCATGGTGTACGACCCGCTCACGCACAGTTACATCGACAGGAGCGATGCGGACCCGGGATGCGACGGCTATTATTCCGCCGAGGAGGAACTCTTTGACGACGAACTCGCCATGTATTATGCCGACCGCGCGAGTTTCCTCGACGACATGGACCGCTCCTCGTCGGACGGTTGGTTCTACGGCGACGATGACTATTGATCGCGGCGCCATCCCGATGCATTGTCGCATAGCGGGCGCGGTTTGCCAGGCTTGCCTCCCCGCCTTTCTAAGCCTTTCACGGGCAAGAAAGCGATCTCACAAATAGCTTTTTACGAGGGAGCAGAGCAGGTTGAGGAAGCGCAGCAATTCCGCGTTTTCGGAGGTGGATCTGCCGCGGCAGAGCGTCTCGGCAAGGATGGCGGCAAGGGCGTTGAACTCGGCGGGGCGTTCACACATACGGACATAATATTCCGCGCGAGATTTTCTTGACAAAACGCGCTCAAAACCGTTGACAAAAGTGCCCGAAAGCAATATACTATTTTCACTGTGCGGCCATGGCGGAACTGGCAGACGCGTACGTTTGAGGGGCGTATGGTTAACCCCGTCCGAGTTCAAGTCTCGGTGGCCGCACCACAGTCGCAGCAAAGGCGATTTTCGCGAGTGCCTGCACCTAATGGTGCGGGCACTTTGCATTTACGCCTTGCTGCGACTTTTCCGCAAAAGAAAAATGCAAGACATTCGCGCCGCTCCTCGTTTTTCGCGCTGCTGCAAAACTATCGCGCCGCTCATTTATTTTTCTTTCGCGGTGTGGCGGCTCGCGCCGCCAGAATGAAGTCGGGTGTTTTCTTTCTGGTTATTGCGGCAGGGCGGCTCGCGCCGCCCGAACTAAGGGGTGTTTTCTTTCTGTATATTCCGATAGTTTGGTTCGCGCCGCCCGAATGAACATCTTGTTTTCTTTCTGCGGCTTGCGGTGAGGCGGCTCGCGCCGCCCGAACGGTTGCCGGTACATTTTATTTTCATTAGGGGCAGGGTTTGTCGGCGTAAAAGCCGTGCCGGATTTTCCGCCGAGGGGCGCGGCGCGTAAGCGTTGGCGGCATCGCACGGAAACAGTCGACGTGTTTCGGTGCGGAGCAGGGAGGGCACAAATGAAAAAGCGAGGCGGTGTGCCTCGCTTTTCATTGTGGTAGGTTTGGTCACATCTTGGCGATGTATTTGGCGAGCTCGGTGAAGATGACGCCGAGACCGTATGCGCCCGCATCGGGATAGCCTATGGACTTCTCGCCCACGGTGCCCGCTCTGCCCAGTTTGGCGACGACGGTCTTGGTGCTTTCCGCACCCGCGACAGCCGCTTCCGCGCCGAGTTTGACGCCTTCGAGGAGGGACTTGCCGTCCTTTGCCGCCTTTTCCAGCGCGTCGGCGCAGGGTTTCAGCGCGTCGACGAGAGTCTTGTCGCCGACGACCGCGCCCTTGCCGAAGGACTTTTTGCCCGTCTCGTACACGCCCTTGTTGGCAGCCTGGAAGATGTCCGCAAGGTCCGCGAGGGAGATCTCTTCCTTGCCGTCAGCCGCCTTGCCCGCGTAACGGAACGCGCTGCCCCAGATGGGACCGCTCGCGCCGCCGCAGTATTCCATGATGATCTCGCTGCAGCTGCGGAGGAAGGCGCCGATGTCGGACTTATCCCTTGTCGCCCATTCCTTCTTGAGCTGACGGAAACCCTTTGCGATGCTCATGCCGAAGTCGCCGTCGCCCATCTTGTCCGCGTCGCAGAAGGGGACTTCGTTCTCGATGATGACATCCGCCATCTTGTCCACGATCTTGACAAAAGCGGTGGTGTTGATGGTCTTGCCCACGACGGGCTTGCCCTTCACCTCATAGACCGCGGCTTTTTTTGCGGCTTTGGCTTCCTTCTTCGCGGCTTTTGCAGAGGACGCGGCAGCGTGTTCCGCAGGAGCGTAGCCGAGGGCTTTTGCGATGGCGTGCATGGCTTCCACCGCAGCCTCAGCCTGAGCGTCCATAGCGCCGCCCCAGGTGAGAGCGGGAGCGGAGACGGGGTAGTCGAGGAGGGCTTTGAGTTCGTCGTCGAGTTTGAGCACGGTGACGGACGCGCCCGCCATGTCGATGGAGGTCATGAAGTTGCCCACAAGCGTCTTGTAGACGGAGACGCCCGCCTTCTCGAGCTCGTTGGAGACGGAGTTGTTGAGGACGTAAAGCTCCATGAGCGGGGTGGCGCCGAAGCCGTTGATGAGCACCGCCATGTCGTCGCCCTTTTTGCCGCCAACGTCCTCAAGCAGGTCTTTAACGATGCGTTTTGCAAGTTCATCTGCCGTTTGGAGCTTTTCCGTCTTTCTGCCGGGCTCGCCGTGGATGCCCACGCCGAACTCGATCTCATCGTCCGCGATGTCGAAGATGGGGGTGCCTTTGGCGGGGGGAGTGCAGCTTGTCAGCGCGAAGCCGAAGGAGCGCACGTTGTCGATGACCTTGTTCGCGACCGCCTTGACTTCTTCAAGCGACTTGCCCTGTTCTGCGGCGGCACCCGCGATCTTGTGCACGAAGACGGTGCCCGCGACGCCGCGGCGTCCGACGGTGTAGAGGGAGTCCTTGACCGCGATGTCGTCGTTGACGTAGACGGCGTCGACCTTGATGCCGTCCTCTTCACGCGCGAGGTCCGCGGCGTTGTTGAAGTTCATGCAGTCGCCGGAGTAGTTCTTGATGATGAGCAGCACGCCCTTGTCGGTGGCGCACTCCTTGATGGCGTTGTACACCTGGATCTGAGAAGGGGAGGCGAAGACGTCTCCGCACACCGCGCAGTCCAGCATACCCTTGCCGACAAAGCCCGCGTGTGCGGGTTCGTGTCCGCTGCCGCCGCCGGAGATGAGGGAGACCTTGTTCTCATCGATCTCCTTCTTCTTGACGATCTTATATTTTTCGACGAACTCGAGCTCGGGATGCGCCTTGGCGAGCCCGTGACACATGTCGTAGACGACGGTCTCGGGAGTGTTGATGATCTTTTTCATTGCATTCTCCTTAAAATCATCAAAGGGCGGAAGCGGACTTGCGTCCGATCCCGCCTCTTCGTTCAATTCATGGTCTTATCAGTCACAGCAGCAGCCGCCCTTAGCTTCACGACCGAGTTTGTCCGCTGCGAGGATGGCGGCGGCGACGGATTCCACCGTCACGGGGAAGGGCATGAAGTGGATGGACTCATCGGGGATGCAAGCCTTTTCTGCAACTTCCATCAGCCTGTCGCCAATGTCGTGCACGCCGATGTCCTCCAAGCAGACGGGCAGACCGACTTCGAGGCAGAAGCCGATGACCGTGTTGATCTCCTCGTCGGAGGCGTTCTCGAGCACGAGCTGGCAGAGGGTGCCGAAGGCGACCTTCTCGCCGTGGAAGTACTTGTGAGTCTCCTCGAGCACGGTGAGACCGTCATGGATGGCGTGTGCCGCCGCAAGACCGCCGGACTCGAAGCCCAAGCCGGAGAGCAGGATGTTGGTCTCGATGATGTTCTCGAGAGCGGGGGTGACGACGTTGCTCTCGCAGGCGAGTTTCGCCTTATAGCCGTCGGCGAGCAGGTTCTGATAGCACAGAGTGGCGAGTGCGAACGCCGCGTTGGTGCCTCTGGCGAGCAGGGTGCCTTTCTTTCTGTCGGCGCCGCAGGGGAGACCCGCGTTGACGTCGCAGAAGGACTGGACGTTCGCCCTTGCCTCGAAGTAGGTGGAGAGGGCGTCGCCCATGCCGGAGACGAGGAAGCGGACGGGTGCTTTGGCGATGACGCTGGTGTCGATGAGGATCACGCTGGGGCTCTGCTTGAAGTAGGCATAGTCGTCAAACGCGCCGTCGGGAGTGTAGAGCACCGCGGAGTGGGACGTGGGAGCGTCGGTCGCCGCGATGGTGGGGCAGATGATGAGCGCTTCGCCCTTGGCGACGCACTTTGCGGTGTCGATGGCTTTGCCGCCGCCGAGACCGATGGTGCAGGCGCACTTGTTGGCTTTCGCCATCTCCTGCAGTCTTGCCACTTCCTGACGGGAGCACTCGCCGTTGAAGTTTGCGGCGACGAATTCCACCTTATACTGCGCGGCGGTCTTGTCCAGCTTGTCCTGCACGCGGGCGATGTCGTCCTTGTGCGCGATGAGCAGTGCTTTCTTGCCGAAAGTCTTGACGAAATAGCCGAGGTTGAGGAGCTCGTCTTCGCCTTGCACATACTTGGTGGGGCATATAAATGCTTTTCTCATAATTATCTCCTTTTTGGGATTTTTTTTGGTTCGAGACCATTATAACCTAACTTTTCGGCGATGACAAGCCCCATTTTCCTTAAATTTAGCTTGAAAAACGGCGAAAGACGGAATATAATGACTTTCGGAAAAATCGCGGAGCAAGGAGTGCACGAGAATGGATATGAAAACAAGTGTCGAAAATCGCGTGAAGTGGATCAAGGACATCCTGGAAAGCACCGGGGCACGCGGCATAATCTACGGCAACAGCGGCGGGAAGGACTGCACTCTGGTGGGCGCGCTCTGCCGCATGGCGACGGAAAACGTGCTCGGCGTCATCATGCCCTGTCAGTCTTCGGCAAACTACGGCTCCGACCGCACTGACGCCATAGCCGCGGGCGAACGCTTCGGCATCCGACAGATAGAGGTCGACCTCACCGCCGTAAAAGAGGCGCTCGTCGCCGCGATGGGAGAGCACCTCGAGCCCGCGGACGCCGCGGACGGGGCGGTGCGCTCCGCTCTCATCAACATCAATCCCCGCCTCAGGATGACCACCCTCTACGCTCTCGGTCAGGCTCGGGGCTATCTCGTCGCGGGCACGGGCAACCTCTGTGAGGCGACGGTGGGCTACTTCACCAAATGGGGGGACGGCGCCTACGACTTCGACCCCATCGCAGACATGACGGTGCCCGAGGTGTACGACATGCTGCGCTACCTGGGCGCACCCGCGAACATCGTGGAAAAGGCGCCCTCCGCGGGGCTTTATCCGGGACAGACGGATGAGGTGGAACTCGGAGTGACTTATGCGGACATCTCGGCGTACCTCAGAGGAGGGGAGCTTTCGGAAAGCATGCGCCGCCGCATCGCGGGGATGGAAGAGCGCACGGAGCACAAGAGAAGGATGCCCAGGGTGTATCCGGATTGAACGGGAAAGCAAGACGCGAAAAGTAAGCGCGCACGCATGGGCGTGCGCGCTTTTTTATGCTTATTTATTTAAGTTCAATTTGTCAATTATTACCATTGCAATATTTTTTTCGCTGTGTTACAATAAATTCCGTTGGCGCGGAAGCGTCGCTTATGTTGTTTTCGGAGGAAATATGTCAAAGATCAAGCTGACCACCGTGGCGTTCAAAGGCACCGCCGCTCAAGAGGCCAAACTGCGTGCGGAACTTCGCACCATCAAGGATATGCCGGGCAGCATGATGCCCGCCCTGCAGGCTGCGCAGGAGATTTACGGCTATCTCCCCATCGAGGTCCAGAAGATCGTCGCCGAGGAGCTCGGCGAGTCGCTGGAAGAGGTGTTCGGAGTGGCGACATTTTACAGCCAATTCTCACTCAATCCCAAGGGGGAACACGCCGTGTCCGTGTGCATGGGCACCGCCTGCTATGTCAAGGGCTCGGGCGACGTGTTCAACAAGATCGCGGCGGAGCTGGGGCTTTCGGACGGCGGGACGACGTCGGACGGCAAGTTTTCGCTCAACTCCACGCGCTGCATCGGCTGCTGCGGTCTGGCGCCCGTCATGACGGTGGGCGACGACGTCTACGGCAAGCTCACCCCTCAGGAAGTCCCCGGCATACTTGCCAAATACCGCGACTGACACAGCACCGGGCACGGCTCGGGAATGGGAGAGTAACATGAAAATCAAAGACATCGCTTCCGTCGTCGAGGGCAGCATCATCTGCTCGCCCGCAGCGGCAGACAACGACATCGCCTCCGCGTGCGCTTTCGATATGATGAGCGACGTGTTGGCTTACGTCCGCGATCAGGGCGCGCTCATCACGGGGCTGGTCAACCCGCAGGTGGTGCGCACCGCGGTGATGGTGGACATCGGCTGCATCGTGTTCGTCTGCGGCAAGAAGCCGGACGAGGACATGATCAAACTCGCCGAAAACTATGACATCGTGTTCATCACCACGGACATGAGCACGTACGAGGCGGCGGGCAGACTCTACGCCGCCGGGCTTGCCGCCTGATATGAGCGAGGATCGCATCAGGCTGGAGTTTGCCGTCAGCGGCAACAACTTCGCGTCCGCGGGCTCCGCGTCCGAGGAGGTGAAGAGCACGCTGAAGAAGCTCGGCATACCGTCAAAGGACATCAGGCGCGTCGCCATCGCCATGTACGAGGGCGAGATCAACATGGTCATCCATGCGGGAGGAGGCGTCGCCACCGCAGACATCTATCTCGACCGCATCGAGATCGTGCTCGCGGACAAGGGCAAGGGCATCCCCGACGTGGAGCTCGCCATGACGCCCGGATGGTCCACGGCTCCCGAGAACATCCGCGCCCTCGGCTTCGGCGCGGGGATGGGGCTCCCCAACATGAAGAAGTACACCGACAAGTTCGAGATCGAGAGTGAGGTCGGCGTGGGGACCACCGTCAGGATGGCCATCTGTTTCAATTAAGGAGGACGAACGAGATATGGCGAAAAAATCGCAGATAAAGTGCGTCCTTGACGAAAAAGCGCTGCACACCGTCACCCTCGACCCCGAAAAGTGCCGCGGGTGCGTGACCTGCATGAAGCGCTGTCCCACGGAGGCGATCCGCGTGCGCGGAGGCAAAGCGAGCGTCGCCTACGAGAGGTGCATCGGCTGCGGCGAGTGCATCCGCCTCTGCCGTTATCAGGCGAAGAAGCCCTCTCACGACGGTTGGGATTCCCTTGCGGACTTCAAGTATAAGATCGCGCTCGTCGCGCCCTCTTTCTACGGGCAGTTCAACAACCTCGAGGACATCGACACCGTCCTCAACGGACTGCTCGCGATAGGCTTCGACGATGTGGGCGAAGTGGGGGAGGCGGCGGAATACGTCACCGACGTCACCCGCAGACTGATGAGCGAAGAGGCGATCCCTCAGCCCGTCATCTCCACGGCGTGCCCTGCCATCCTCGAGCTCATTCTGATGAAATATCACGACCTGTCCGAGAACCTTCTTGCGACGCTCGCGCCCGTTGACGTCGCGGCGAAACTCGCAAGAGAGCGCGCCGTCAAAAAGGGTGTGCCCGAGGAGGATATCGGGGTCTACTTCATCTCTCCCTGTCCCGCCAAAGTGTTCGCGCTGAAGATGGGGCTGGGCGTGGAGAGACCGTATGTCGACCGCGTGCTCTCCGTCGCGGACGCATATATGCGCATAGTGCCCGCGATGGAGAAGCTCACGGAGGTCAAACCTCTCTGCCGCATGAGCGCGAGCGGTCTGAGCTGGGGCATCAGCCGCGGCGAAGCCAACGCGACCAAGGGCGTCAAGACCATCGCGGCGGACGGTGTGGAGCAGTGCGTCAAGATCCTCGAAGCCCTCGAAGACGGCGGTCTCAGAGACATCGAGTTCATCGAACTCAACGCCTGCGTCAGCGGGTGCGTCGGCGGCGTCATGAATGTGGAGAATCCCTTTGTGGCGCGCTCCAGAGTGCACTACCTCACCCGCAAACTCAAGAATAAGGAAATGAACACCATTGAGAGCATAGGCAAGGCTCCCGAGTGGTTTATGTGGGAACAGAACCCCCGCCTGAAAGACGTCTTCAAGCTGGACGAGAACAGGCTCGCCGCTCTGAGCAAACTCATGGAGAAGGAGGAGATCTTAAAGACCCTTCCCATGGTGGACTGCGGGCTGTGCGGGGCACCGAGCTGCACCGCGTTTGCGGAAGACCTCGTGGGGGGCGTCATCCCCCGCGACAGCGTGTGCGTGCGTCAGCAGACGGAGGAGGGAACGAAAAAATGACGGTGGACAGACTCAGGGACATCCTGGACGCGAGGGTCGCGGTGCTCGGCGACGGAGAGAGGGAAGTGCTCTCCGGCTATTGCGGCGACTTCCTCAGCAACGTGATGGGAAAGGCTCCCGCGGACTGCGCCTGGTTCACCGTGATGAGCAACGTCAACGTCTGCGCCGTGGCGACCCTCACGGACTGCGCCGCCGTGGTGCTGTGCGAGGGGACGGAGCCGGACGCCGCGCTCACGGAGCGCGCCGCGCAGAATGAGGTGAATCTCCTCATCACGGGACTCCCCGTATACGAGGCGGCGGTGAAGTTCGCCGCCAACCTGAACTGAGCCGCCGAGCGGCACAAACGGAGGTATTATCCGCAGAAAACGAGCGTTAAAAGACGTTTTCGGGCGGAAAAGCTATGAGATACCGCTACGATCTGCACATCCATTCCGCGCTCTCTCCCTGCGCCGAGGAGGAGATGACGCCCGTCACGATCGTGGGGCAGGCGGCTCTGTCGGGGCTGGACTTTGTCGCGGTCGCGGATCACAACGCCATAGGTCACGTTCCCCTCGCGCTGCGTGCGGGAGAGGAATTCGGGGTGACGGTGGTGCCCGCGGTGGAAGTGCAGACGAGGGAGGACATCCATCTCCTCTGCCTCTTCGCGACTTATGAGGAGCTGGAAGCGTTCTTCCGCCGCATCCCCGTCTCGGAGAGGAAGAACAGGGCGGACCTTTTCGGCGAGCAGCTCTACTTCGACGAGGACGACAACGTCATCGGACACGAGGAGAGGATGCTGCTGGACAGCGCGGCGATCTCCTGCGACGACGTGAGGGAGCTCGCGTTCGCGATGGGCGGGATCGCTGTGCCCGCACATATAGACCGCGACGCCAACAGTATGCTGAACATCCTCGGCGCCGTGCCCGCGGAGTATCCGGTGGTGGAGCTCTCTTCGAGGGCTTCGGAGGAGACGCTCGCGGAGTGGTCGCGGGATAGGCTCGTCATCGTGGACAGCGACGCGCACATCCTTGACGACATCTCGGCGCGCGGGGAGATGGACCTTCCCGAAAGGAGCGCGTCCGCGCTCGTCACGGCGCTGCGCTGCGGAGGAAAGGAATGAGAGAGCTTGCCCTCAACATCCTGGACATTGCGGAAAATTCCGTCAAGGCGGGAGCGACGCTCATCCGCGTCACGGTGCGCGCCGAGGACGGGATGCTGACAATCGAGATCGCCGACGACGGATGCGGCATGGACGCCGAATTTCTGAAAAGAGTGACCGACCCGTTCACCACGACGCGCACCACGCGCAAAGTGGGCATGGGCATCCCCCTTTTCAAGATGGCGGCGGAGATGGCGGGAGGAGAGTTCTCCATCCGCTCCGAAAAGGGCGTGGGGACGACGGTGAGAGCCACGTTCGTCCTCGGACACATCGACCGTGCGCCTCTCGGAGACCTTGCGGACACCGTCGTGACCCTGATCGGCGGGGAGTGTAGTTCGGAGTTCGTCTTCGATGTGAGCGTGGACGGCAAAGGGTTTGAATTTGACACGCGCGAGCTCAAAGCGCAGCTGGACGGGGTGCCCGTCTCGGAGCCGGATGTGCTCGTGTTCGTCAGAGATATGATAAACGAAAACATGAAAGATATCGGAGGAGAGAGTTTATGAAGAGCATAGCCGACATCAAGGCTATCCGCGACAAGATGAAAGGGCAGATCAATCTGCGCGACAACAAGGACGCGGAGCAGGAGACCCGCATAGTCGTCGGCATGGCGACCTGCGGCATTTCGGCGGGTGCCAGACCCGTCTTCAACGCCTTTGTGGACGACATCGCGTCCCGTCAGCTCAGGAACGTCAAAGTGACGCGCACGGGCTGCATGGGCATGTGCGCGCTCGAGCCCATTGTCGAAGTGCACGTCCCGGGCGAGGACGCCGTCACCTACGTCCACGTCGACCCCGACAAGGCGAGGAAGATCGTTGCCAACCACATCGTCAACGGCAACGTCTGCACCGAATATCTGATCGGCGAAGAACGCAAGTAAGGATAAGGAGAAAATATGGTCAGAAGTCACGTTTTGGTTTGCGGCGGCACGGGGTGCCACTCCAACAACAGCGCCGCCATCAAGAAAGAGTTCGAGACGCTCATCAAAGAGCGCGGGCTTGAGAACGACGTCTCCGTCGTGGGCACGGGCTGTTTCGGTCTGTGCGCGGTGGGTCCCATCGTCATCGTCTACCCCGAGGGCGCGTTTTACAGCGGCATGAAGGTGGAGGACGTCGCCGAGATCGTGGACGAGCACCTCGTCAAGGGCAGACTCGTCCAGCGCCTCCTTTACAAGGAGAAATCGGACGCCCACTCCGTCAAAGCTCTCTCCGAGACCAATTTCTATAAGAAGCAGACCCGCGTCGCCCTGCGCAACTGCGGCGTCATCAACCCCGAAGAGATCGACGAATACATCGCGGAAGACGGCTATCAGGCGCTCATCAAGTGCCTCACCGAGTTAAAGCCCCAGGAAGTCATCGACATCATCAAGGCGTCCGGGCTGAGGGGCAGAGGCGGCGGCGGTTTCCCCACCGGTCTCAAATGGCAGTTCGCGGCAAACAGCCCCGGTCCCGTCAAGTACGTGTGCTGCAACGCGGACGAGGGCGACCCCGGCGCGTTCATGGACCGTTCCATACTCGAAGGCGACCCCCACGCCGTGCTGGAAGCGATGGCGATCGCGGGATATGCCATCGGCGCGCATCAGGGCTACATCTATGTCAGGGCGGAGTACCCCATCGCGGTGCAGCGCCTGCGCATAGCGCTCGGTCAGGCGAAGGACTACGGTCTGCTCGGCAAGAACATCCTGGACACGGGCTTTGACTTCGACCTCGAGATCCGTCTCGGCGCGGGCGCGTTCGTGTGCGGCGAGGAGACCGCGCTCATGACCTCCATCGAGGGCAACCGCGGCGAGCCCCGTCCCCGTCCTCCCTTCCCTGCGGTGAAGGGTCTCTTCGGCAAGCCCACCATCCTCAACAACGTCGAGACCTACGCCAACGTCTGCCAGATCATCCTGAAAGGCGCGGATTGGTTCGCGTCCATGGGCACGGAGAAGTCCAAGGGCACCAAGGTGTTCGCCCTCGGCGGCAAGATCACGAATACCGGTCTTGTGGAGATCCCGATGGGCACCACTCTCCGCGAGGTCATCGAGGACATCGGCGGCGGCATCCCCAACGGCAAGCATTTCAAGGCGGCGCAGACGGGCGGTCCTTCCGGCGGCTGCATCCCCGCGGAACACTTCGACATCCCCATCGACTACGACAACCTCATCTCCATCGGCTCCATGATGGGCTCGGGCGGCATGATCGTCATGGACGAGGACAACTGTATGGTGGACATCGCCAAGTTCTTCCTCGAATTCACCGTGGACGAGAGCTGCGGCAAGTGCACGCCCTGCCGCATCGGCAACCGCAGGCTGCTCGAATATCTTGACAAGATCACGTCCGGTCAGGCGACTTTGCAGGACCTCGACGACATGGAGCAGCTGTGCTATTACATCAAAGCCAACTCCCTGTGCGGTCTGGGGCAGACCGCTCCCAACCCCGTGCTTTCCACTCTGCGCTATTTCAGAGACGAGTATATCGCGCACGTGGTGGAGAAGAGATGCCCCTGCCACGTCTGCAAAGGGCTTGCGCGCTACACCATCACCGACGACTGCAAGGGCTGCTCCGCTTGCGCGAGGAAGTGCCCCGTGGGCGCCATCTCCGGCGAGATCAAGTCCAAGTTCGTCATCGATCCGTCCAAGTGCATCAAGTGCGGCGTGTGTATGGAGACCTGCCGCTTCGGCGCGATCGTCAAGGAGTAAAGGAGAGAGTTTATGGCAAAAGTCAATCTTAAAATAAACAACATTCCCGTCACCGTCGAGGCAGGTTCCACCATCCTCGAGGCGGCGAAGGCGGCGGGCATCCGCATCCCCACGCTGTGCTATCTCAAAGACATCAACGCCATCGGCGCCTGCCGCGTGTGCGTGTGCGAGGTCAAGGGCGCAAGGAGCCTCGTCGCCGCCTGCGTCTATCCCGTCAGCGAGGGCATGGAAGTGTTCACCAACACTCCCAAGGTCATGCAGAGCAGAAAGACCACCGTCGAGCTCATCCTCTCCGACCACAACCAGGACTGCCTGAGCTGCGCGCGCAACAACAACTGCGAGTTGCAGCGCCTCTCTATGGAGCTCGGCTGCGACGGGCACAAGTATAAGGGCGTGACCAACAAGTACGTCATCGACTCATCCTCTTCCTGCATAGTGCGCGACAACAACAAGTGCGTGCTCTGCCGCAGGTGCGTCGCCGCGTGCGCGAAATATCAGTCCGTCGCGGTCATCGGCGCCAACGCAAGAGGCTTTGACACCCACATCGGCTGCGCGTTCGAGAAGCCGCTCTCCGAAGTCCCGTGCGTGGGCTGCGGACAGTGCATCGCGGTCTGTCCCGTCGGCGCACTCACCGAGCGCGAGGAAATAGACGATGTCCTGAACGCTCTTGCGGACTCCACCAAACACGTCGTGGTCGGTGTCGCTCCCTCCGTCAGAGTGGGGCTGGGCGAAGAGTTCGGCTATCCCATCGGCACCAATGTCGAGGGCAAGATGGTCGCGGCGCTCCGCCGTATGGGCTTCGCCAACGTCTTTGACGTCAACTTCGGCGCGGACCTCACCATCATGGAAGAGGGCTACGAGTTCCTCGACAGGCTACGTAGCGGCGGCAGATTGCCCATGATCACAAGCTGCTCGCCCGCGTGGATCAAGTTCTGCGAGCACAACTATCCGGACCTCCTCGGCAACCTCTCCAGCTGCAAATCTCCCCAGCAGATGTTCGGCGCCATCGTCAAGACCTATTACGCCGAAAAGATGGGTTGGGCTCCCGAGGACATCACCGTCGTCTCCGTCATGCCTTGCACGGCGAAGAAGTTCGAGAAGGGCAGACCTTACGAGAATGCGGCGGGCGTCCCCGACGTCGACATCGCCATCACCACCCGCGAGCTCGCCAAGCTCATCCGCCGCTGCGGCATCATGTTCACTGAGCTCCCGGACGAGCAGTTCGACGCTCCTCTCGGCATCTACACCGGCGCGGGTCTCATCTTCGGCGCCACCGGCGGCGTGATGGAAGCGGCGCTCCGCACCGTCTATGAGGTCGTCGCGGGCAAGGAAGCCCCCTCCCTCGATTTCAAAGAGGTCAGAGGCACCAAGGGCATCAAGGAAGCCGCCTATGACATCAACGGCACCACGGTCAAAGTCGCGGTCGCGAGCGGGCTCAGCAACGCGCGCAAGATCCTCGAGGACATCCGCGCAGGCAAGGCGGACTATCAGTTCGTGGAGATCATGTCCTGCCCGGGCGGCTGCGTCAACGGCGGCGGTCAGCCCATCAAGAGCGCGTACGTCCGCAACAACACCGACGTCCCCGCCCTCCGTGCCAAAGCCATCTACGACACCGACAAGAAGATGAAGATGCGCAAATCCCACGAGAATCCCGTCGTCAAGGAGCTTTACGACGAATTCTTGGGCAAGCCTAATTCTCACCTCGCTCACGAACTCTTACACACGCGCTATACGCCTCGCAACAACTACTGACGGCGCTATTTCGCGAATTGCTGTGTCAAGCGCCTGCGGTCTGAACAGTCACGTACG
>ENA-OZYR01000015-OZYR01000015.1-human-gut-metagenome-genome-assembly--contig:-NODE-15-length-52616-cov-10.728905_pt1 | contig 52616 bp, 43 predicted proteins | sample MGYA00243636_ERZ654129 | MGnify/ENA primary metagenome ERZ654129 (study PRJEB26926, sample SAMN06165232) | human gut metagenome | biome: ENVO:00009003; feature: ENVO:2100002; material: ENVO:00002003... | reverse complement strand
GATTTGGAATAGCCGATTTTCTTGCAGTATTCAGCGACAAAATCCATATCAATATCATCTAAAGCAGACCGGAACACAGGCTCATCTTCATAGTAGCGTGAGCCTTTGGCGTACATAAGCTGTAAGCGTTCGTCAAAGTTCAGCTTCTTTGACTTGTCGCCCATCCGGTAATATACCTCGTCCTGCTGATTGGCGTGAAGCTCGGAGCTTTGGGGAATCGTCATAATCAAAAGATGATTTGGATTCCCGTCCTTGTCCCTGCAATCAACCGTTTCGGTCGTTACCATTACCGAAGGAGTGCAGTAATCGAAGGGGACACGGAGAATGTCGTTGATATTGTTGGTGTATGCGTCGATACCCGTTATGTCTCCATTGTCCTCAATACCAATGACAAGTGTGCCGCCATCTGCGTTGGCGAAGGCGACGATATGATTGGATAATCCCTTAGCGTCTTTTCTTGCGCTTTTGCGGTCAAAGACCTGATCTTCCTTTTTCGTACATAATTCTTCAAGTGAGTATTTCATAATATAAATAACTCCATTCTGCCAATTTATTTCAAAAATTGATTGCGGTATTCCTGATGACGGAAACGATAGCCCTGTGCGATCAGCGTATCCGTTTTCAATGCGACCAAGTTTATGTCCGAGTGCATTGCCCGTGCGATCTGTTGAATATCATACCCGTTTTCGATATATTCCAGTATTTCATCATCAGGCAGGGAGATTTGGGAAGCAAAGATGTTTGCTTCGTACTCCATTCGGCTTTGCCGCATATCGAAAATATTAAATTCCTTGAAGCCGCCAGCTTTGACCGCTTCTTCTCTATGTAATGCGTCGTGTCCGATCTCGTGCAGCATTACGATACGCTCCATTACAGGGTGCAGATCGTCTTTTATGAAGATAAAACGGTTACGCATTAAAACCTTGTATGCCCCTCGCTGCTTCTTGAACGATAACGGGATAACTTCTATGCCAAGTTCTCGTGCGATTCTGTGCGGATCTCTTGTGCAAAGGTCATTTGCCAGCCGATTCGCTTTTCTGACAATCTCCAAAGTCTGAATATCCAAGAGCAAACACCCCCATTCTACTGCCAGTAAGTATATCTTATCAAATACACTGTCCGAAAAAGAGGACATCAAGCGTTATTTCCGGTATTTTTTGGGAGTGTACTTTTTATTCTTCTCTTTGGCGATCCAGTACGCTTCCTGAATGCCTTTCATCATCTCGTCCAAATCCTCATCGGCAAGCTCGCCGCCTGCAAAAAGCCCCGTAACCTCTGCCATAAGCTCCTTTGCCTGTCTTGCGCCTTTGCTTCCGTATTTGGATTCAGCGTTCAGCAGAAATTCCTCGTCATCGGTAAGCAGATAGTTGACATCGACCTTCAGGACTTCCGCCATCTTATAATAGGTTTCCCTTTTTTTCGGGTAGCGGGTGCCAGCCTCATAATTCGATATTGTCCGCAGAGAAACGCCGATTGCTTTTGCAAGCTCATCTTGCTTTAAGCCTGCCTTCGTGCGGGCTTCTTTTACTTTCTCACAGAATTTCATTTCATCTGACCTCCAAATTATCCCACCTGATTTGAAAATATCTTGCGTACCCATATTGACAAACGCAAGTTAATTTCGTATAATGTCAATACGCAAGTAAGTGCGTATATATAATACCTGAACTTGCGTGTTTTGTCAAGGGAGTTCAGCAAATTAGCTTGAACTTTTATATACCAAACAAATGATACCCGTTTTAAGGATTGAGGCGAACAGATGGGACGGAAAGATACACTTGCTGCGAAAAGCATTCGGAAAATGTATGAGCAGCTTAATTTGAATCAATCGGATATATTCTCGAAAACAAAACTGCTTCTCAGCGTATACCGTGATGTGGTCTGGATTACGCTGAGCGAATCTGCCTGTGTGAATGAGGAGCTGGTCTATTACGGAGAAGAACTGAACAGCGCCCTTGTTTATTTGGAGCTGTTTGCGCCGGATACCGAGAAGCAGGAGTTTGAGAGCCGTATCAGCGCCTTGTTTGAAAACAAGTGGATGGTTGACCTGATTGATACCGCTATGGCGAAAATATATGACTACCATAACAACGGCAGGCTGTACCACGAAATCATATCAAAAAGCTACCTGACAGCGTTTCGGTATACGGAGAGCGACCTGCTCGATCTCTTGAATATGGAGCGCAGTACCTTTTACGACCGGAAACGGGAAGCGATTTTGCTTCTCGGCGTATCCCTGTGGGGATATGCGATTCCGAGCTTCAAAGGAATCTTTAATATGAAGGGAGATGATGAAAGCGGCGATATTCCCGATTTTTTCAAATAAAGGCTTGTCCGACTAAAGTCCGACGAAATCCCTACTGAATGTCCGACCTTGCGTATGCTACACTGTGTATGCTGCCCGAAGAACGGCTTTCGTTTACAGAACGAGGCTGAAAACGAAATGGCAGAAAATTGGCGCAGTTTTGCCGATGATACGGAAAAGCAAATCTGTTACAATTAGTATGCCTAAAGCTTTGAGAATTTTTCTTGATTTTCAAATGCTGGTTGAATATCTTTTAGGCGGCAATACAGCAGCTTAGGCAAAACGAATTGAATATGTGTTTTGAAGAAGCAGTTATAGCTTTCAGCCTTCGGGCGTGAATGTTATAGCTGCTTTTTTTGTGCAGCCCTTTTCGCTTTTTTCAGGCGGAAAGGGAGCTTTATGTCTATCGCAGTATGGCAGGCGTTTATATGTAGGTATCCGTGATCTCCGGAGTTTTTGATTTCAACCTTGTATATCAAAAATTCCAAATTTAAGGAGATTACGAGATGTCTAAGAAACAATTTAATGAACTGGAGCTACAATTCCAAGAAGAATGCGAAGTTATCAATTTGAAGTACGAGTACGACGGTTACAACGGGGATATAAGCTGGGCAATTATTTCTAATCTAACCGAAGATGAAATATTAGAAAAGTACCGCTCCATTATCGGCGATTATATGCCCTTTATTATTTTGCCTTCAGCCTTTGGCGAAGTGCGTGATGAATATCGGAGAAATGAGAAAAAGTTTCAGATGAGAGCAATCAGAAAACACGATTTCTACAATTTTGAAGATAGTGAAATAGAATTACATCACGCCGAGCTGGTAACTGATGATTTAGAAGAAGCCTTCTTTAAGAGTGAAAAAGAACAAGCTTTGCGAAAAGCCATTCAACTGTTAAAACCTATTCAGAAAGAGCGCCTTATCAAATACTACTTTGAAGGGAAAAGCAGCCGACAGATTGCAAAGGAAGAAGGCGTCGCTTATAGTGCTGTTGACAACTCTATCGCTACCGCACTAAAAAATTTGAGAAAATTTCTGATTTAGGGTGTGCATTTGACCTCTCCCAGTGGGAATAAGTGAAGGGACTTGTTTCTACTCCGGATATGAAACGCCTTTCAAATATGAAAATGAGAGGTTTACATTATGGAACACAAAGACAATCAGAAGGTCAAGCGTGGAGAGATCTACTTATATGATTTCGGCAACAACGAAGGCTCTATTCAAAACGGAATCCGCCCCGTCCTTATCGTACAGTGTGATGAGGGCAATCAGACAAGTACAACGACAGTGGTTGCCGCCCTTACTACGGCAATCAAAAAACGGTTTTTGCCCTCGCATATTATTTTGGGCAGAAATTTCGGATTGGATGAGCCTTCAATGGTTATGCTCGAACAACTGAAAACAGTTAATCAATCTGACCTGACGGAATATATCGGTTTTATCGACAAGGAGCAGCTCTTGCGAAAAATCAATAACGGATTAAAAAGTGCTTTCGGACTGTGGACAAAAAATCCCCGAAGAAAAGGAGAAATCCGTTGCTTATGCAGTCGGTGCTTAGAGGATTATAAGTCTAATCCAGATTATATCGTGAGGCGCTTTGATCCTTTCGCAAAGGAAAAAGAAAAGTGCGATAAGTGCCACCGAATGGGATTTGAGTATATCGTAAGAGAGAAGCAAAATAGGTCTTTCCAAAAAGACGAAGGTAAAACAGATAAAGCCTAAAAGTCAATGATACGATTGGAAAAATCGCATTGTTGTTGAAGTCAGGGAATTTGAATACAATGCAGTTAAATCCAAAGGACAGAGGAGGCGATTGCATTGAAAGAATAAAAGGAGGCACAAAATGGACGACCTCAACGGAAGAATGTTAGGCTCCAAGCAGGTGGCAGAAATGCTCGGCATTTCAGTTTCATATGCTTACAAAATAATCGATCAACTAAACAGGGAACTCGAACAGGCGGGTTATTTGACGCTTCACGGGAAAGTGGATTCTCTATATTTGAAACAACGCTTCTTCCCCAACACAGAAAAAATACCGCTTGCCAATGAAAGGAGTAACGATGGCGCAATACAAGTATCAGGTCAAAAAAGGCGTCAAGTGGATGGTTAAGTTTAACTATTCTGATCCCAAGACCGGAAAGACAAAAACAGAGTACAAAAGGGGCTTTGAAAGCAAGCGAGAAGCCAGAGAATATGAGGATGAATTTCTTGAAAACCTCACCGCAGATAGCGGTGAGGAAGATCCTCTTTACGAACGGACATTTGAAGATGTTTTCCACGAATACCTTATGTCACACAAGCGAGAAGATATTAAGGATTCGACACTACAAACAAAGTACAATATTTTTGAAAAGCATATCTTCCCGACCTTTCGGAATGTGTTGATTTCGGAGATTACTGATGATGATATAGCGGAGTGGCAAGCAAAGATGAAAAACTTTGTTATGCCGAATGGGAAGCATTTTTCCAAATCGTTTTTAAGGACAATTCAGAGTCAGTTCAATTCCATTATCAACTACGCAAACAGCAAAGGGTATCTTAATCAAAATCCCCTTGCGGACATTAAGAATATGGGCATAAAGGATAAACGGGTAGAATTTTGGAGTACATCTGAATATGAACGGTTTGCCTATTGTGCAATGAAGTATCCCAATTACTATTACGCTTTTGAGGTGCTTTATTGGTGCGGACTTCGAGAGGGAGAAATGCTCGCCTTAACGCTGCAAGACATTGATCTCGAACAGGCAGTCATCTATGTAAACAAAACATACCAGCGATTTCATAGACAAGACATCATCAGCACACCGAAAACTCCGAGTTCAGTGAGGAAGGTTAGTATGCCAGCTTTTCTTTGTGATGAACTCAGAGAATACATTGATATGCTTTACTCCCCCGCTCCCGAACAGAGGATTTTTGCGATTACCAAGTCAAAACTTACACATCGTTTTCACAAGCTGTCTGAAGAAGCAGGATTGAGGCGTATTACCGTACACGGGTTAAGGCATTCGCATGTATCCCTTCTTATAAGCAAGAAATATGATATTTTTGAAGTGTCAAAACGGATAGGACACAAATCCATTAAAACGACGCAGGATATTTACGGACATCTGTTTGATGAAGTCCAAAAGACGATTGCCAATGACCTTGACAGTCTCAGAAGGAGGTAAAAATATGTCAGCTAAAAATTGTGATACTCATAATAGGTTTCGAGATAAAACAATAGCTTTTCGTGTTTCTTCAGAAGAGGACAAACAGATCAACACTGTTGTAGAGCTTTCAGGAATGACAAAGCAGGATTACATTACATCCAAGTTGCTTGACCGAACTATTTATGTGAAAGGCAACTGTAAAGTCCATAGAGCCGTTTATGATAAACTCAATGAGGTGTTGGCTGAATTACAGCAAATTGAAAACGGAGGAACGGTAGATGATGAGCTGATGGCAAATGTAAAATTGATTGCAGGAATCATTGATAATCTGTATATCAAAAGCGCTATCTGACAATGAAGTCCGGTTGACGAAACCGGACTTTTTGTTTATAATGATTTAACGATTTCTACACACCTAACCTCATAACCGTGTGGTATCATTTCTTTGCAGTAATTGCAACACTTTTTGCAACACGAGGGACGATAAATAAAATACGACATAGAAAAATGCTCTCAAAAACGCCTGAAATGATAGGAAAACGAACTGAAAATAGGGCGTGGGAGAATATTGTAAAAGAGTGGGAATAATAACAGACCCCACATAAACGGCTTAACTACGCTGTTTCCTGTTATCATAACAGAAAAATGGCAACGTTTTGGCAATATTTGAATTATTCTAAAAATTAAGAGCTATCTGATTTTGAAAATCGGATAGCTCTTTTTGTATTTCAAAATGAACAAGCAACGCTTTATAATGTTTAGGCAATTTTTTATTAGATATATTTTTCGATTATTTCGCTTAACTCGTTGATGTAGTTTTCTACTTCGTTCTCTGCATCATTTTCATCGGGATATCTGAAAATAGTATCGTATTTGCTCAAGAACTCATCATATTCTGTTTCACTGTATTGAAGTCCTTTGGCGTAAATATAAGATACCACCATAATTGCCGCATCCATAGGACGTGATTCAAAATGATCTGCATCTGCCAAGCCAGATACACCAGCTCGGTCACATCCGTATAATCTGCGAACCTGATGTTCCAATTCTATAGCGTCATTATGTGTAACTCTAAACATGATCTCACCTCCAGATTGTGTTGCTTTATAAAGTGTTCTGTTCATTTTTTATCATTTTTCAAACCATCAACTATGATATCACTCAACTCCTGCGACACACCAATCTTATGCCACTCACCGGAAGTATCAAGTTCAGGATAGTGATAACGCCAGCGGTCATATTCCTCTTTTGTGATTTCTTCATTTCGGAACTTATCAGCTTCTTTCTGCCACGCTGTAAAGAGCTTTACCATTTTAGGATATTCCATACCGCTATTCTTATCAAGTCGGATACATACCTCATCATTGAGCGTATCAATACGGAAACCATATAAATCCTCAAGAGCAAAGAGCGTGTGCATAAGCCCGATATAGCTCTCTATGTTCGGAACATCGAGTGCTGCCGGAGAAACATCCAGTGTTTTCGCTATTTCCTTTGTCAGCTCTGCCTTTGGTGTTCTTGTTCCCGACTCATACTGTGCAAGTCTGATGTCTGCTGTTTTCTCCGGAAAGCCAACAGCCATACCAAGCCATTTCTGTGTCATTCCACGCAGATTGCGGATAAATCTAATTCTTTCGCCGATAGCCATATTTTTCACTCCTGTTATATTAATGGTCAGATGATAATGAAAACAATCACTGTATGCTCATTATAAGAACCTGTCAAGCATCGGGTAGTATTTTCTTTGAAAATCTCCACCCTCTCCTACTTGACAGAACCTTGAAATGGGTGTAAATGATTTTACACTCATTATAGCATATATGTTTAAGATAGTCAAGATAATTTAAACAAAAAAGTTTAAGAGATTTTCAAAAAGGGGTTGACATAAACGAATATGTTTAGTATAATAGAGATACGGACTTAAGCAAAATAGTTTAGATAACAGAAAGGAGGGTTGCGAATGAGCAATAACACTTTTATGAAAGTGGAGGAAGTTGCAGAGATTCTCGGAATTTCCAAATCCTACGCTTACAAAATCGTTCAGAAGCTCAACGATGAGCTGAAAGAAAAAGGTTTCCTGACAATTTCAGGACGTGTAAACAAGAAGTATTTTATGGAAAGAGTGTACTACGGTACACCTGACAGCACAGAAAGGAATGATTAAATGTCAGTTTACAAGGACGGAAAAACAAATACTTGGCGTGTAATATACCGCTACACAGACTGGAAAGGAGAGAAAAAGCAAACGCAGAAGCGTGGTTTTCAGACCAAACGAGAAGCGCAGGCTTGGGAGCGTGAGCAGCTTAACAAAATAGCAGGCGACCTTGATATGAACTTCGCAAGCTTTGTTGAAACCTATTCTGCTGATATGAAAAGCAGAATCAAGGAAAATACCTGGCACACTAAAGAGCATATTATCCGCACGAAAATCCTGCCCTATTTTTCAAGCCGACCTATCAATGAAATTCAGCCGAAAGATATTATTGCTTGGCAGAATGAAATGATAAACTCGCTTGATAATCACGGCAAGCCTTACTCCCCTGTGTATCTGAAAACACTACACAATCAGCTATCGGCAATTTTTAACCACGCTGTCAAGTTCTATGGTTTATCTTCAAATCCTGCCGCAAAGGTCGGTAATATGGGTAAAGCAAAATCAAAGGAAATGCAGTTTTGGACGCAAGATGAATACAAGAAATTTTCCTATGAAATGATGGACAAACCTGTTTCATTCTATGCCTTTGAAATGCTTTACTGGTGCGGTATCCGAGAGGGCGAACTATTGGCATTAACACCTGCTGATTTCGACTTTGAGCGTGACACTGTATCAATCACGAAATCCTATCAACGAATTGAACGCCGTGATGTTATCACAGACCCTAAAACATCAAAGAGCAATCGAGTTATAAAAATGCCAGATTTTCTTGTTGAGGAAATTCAGGAATATATCTCGCAGCTTTATGGAATTAAAGGCACTGACAGGCTTTTTGAGATTACAAAAAGCTACCTCAAACGTGAAATGGAACGTGGGTCAAAAGCGGCTGGCGTAAAGAAAATCCGTATACACGATTTACGCCACTCCCATATTTCCCTTTTAATCGAAATGGGTTTTTCAGCAGTTGCAATCGCTGACCGAGTAGGGCACGAAAGCATTGACATCACCTATCGTTACGCACACCTCTTCCCCAGCACGTAAACCGAAATGGCAGACAAATTAAGTACAATCAGAAACGGAGGCATTGAAAATGTCAGCTAAAAACGTAGACAAATACAACCGATTCAGAAGCATAACCGTAGGTTTCAGAGTATCGCCCGAAGAATTCGAGAAGCTTAACCGTGCCGTTGCTTTATCGGGACTTCCAAAGCAGGAATACTGCTATCGCAAATGTATGAACCGTGATATTGTCGTTCATGGCAATCCGAGGGTTTACAAGCAACTGAAAATCAATCTCGGAATGGTGCTGTCAGAGCTGAAACGCATTGAAAACGGTGCGGAAATTAACGCTGAACTGCTTGAAACGATACAGCTCATCAACACCACACTCTATGGCTTGAAAGGAGAATGTGAATGACCATAAAAGAAGAAATGACCACTCCCGTTGCACCTGTTGGCGCAGGTGCGGAGCAGTCATCTCAAAATCAATCTACAAGTATTATACCAGAAACCAACGAGGATTTCAATACCCCTGATGACTTTTTTCAGCAGATGATGAATCCTTACTATCTGAAAACCATTTCAATGAACGAGCTTTACGAAACCGTGTTCCAGAGTAGACCGCCGATTATTGACGGTCTGCTCTATCCGGGCGTGTATCTTTTCGTCGGTGCACCAAAGCTTGGCAAGAGCTTTCTTATGGCACAGCTTGCCTACCACGTCAGCAAGGGTGAGCCACTTTGGAGCTATACCGTTCACAAAAACGATGTTCTGTACCTTGCTCTTGAAGATAACTACGAAAGAATTCAGAAACGTTCCTACCGAATGTTCGGAACGGAAAGCATTGATAATCTTCGTTTCGCCGTTATGGCAAATACCGTTGACGGCGGTCTTGAAAAACAGTTGGAGGGATTTCTCTACCGGTATCCTGACACAAGACTTATCATCATTGACACTTTGCAGAAAGTCCGTGAATCAAGCAACGAATGCAGTTACGGCAACGATTATCAGGTTATTGCAAGGCTGAAACAGTTTGCTGATAGCCGAGGTATCTGTATGTTGATTGTTCATCACACACGCAAGCAGAAAGCGGACGATTCCTTTGATATGATTTCGGGAACGAACGGTTTGCTCGGTGCGGCAGACGGAGCCTTTCTACTGAAAAAAGAAAAGCGCACAGAAAATTCTGCAACGCTTGAAATTTCAGGGCGTGACCAGCAAAACCAGAAGCTACACCTTGTGCGTAACCCAGAGAAGCTTTCTTGGGAGCTGGAGCGTATTGAAACGGAGTTATGGAAAGAACCGCCTGAGCCGATACTTGAAGCGGTGGCGGAGTTTGTCACAGCAGATAATCCTGATTGGGTCGGAACAGCAACAGAGCTTACCGAGAAAATCGGGACGGATATTCCCGTAAACGCAATCACGAAAAAGCTGAATGTCAACGCAAGTCGGCTTTTGAATGAGTACGGCATTGTTTACAAGATCAGCCGCACTCACGACGGACGCAGGATTGAACTTCACTTTCAATCGGCTGTCCGTGACAGTTCGTGACAGCTGTGACGGTTTTTATGATAGCGGTGGCGGTATGTAAATAACTGTCACAACCGTCACCAGCCGTCACGCAAGGGAGTCCAGAGGGAACGTCTGGCGCAATGATACTTTTGATAGAAGCCACAGCGGATGTCAAAAGTATCTTTGCGTTACTTTCGCAGAAAGTAACAAAGGCAAAAAATAGTTTTATCAAAAATCAATCAAACATATTTAGCTGTATATTGTTAGAGCTACCATGTACGGAATTGTCAGAATAAACAATTTCTAAGAAAGAATCTTTATCTTTTAATGCTTTCTCCAATAAACCTTGTTTATATAACGAAACGAAAATAGCAGCGGCTTCCGCTTGACAGTTAATAGATTTTTGTGGATTAAACGCAATATCCGTAAACGCTTCGTATTTAAGAATGTCCATAGCTAATTGAGGATATAAATGCAAAGCGTTAATATATAGCCAATTATAGAAATACGTTTTGGGTTCTGTCGGAAAAACTCTCTTTCCATATTTAAACGCAATTACCCTACCACTACTTTTTAATCGTTCATCTTTTTTAGCTTGTTTAGATGTTACTAATAGCAAATCTGTAAATGGGCCCCCATTTTCAAAGACTTTGCTTGCTTGAAATGCTGACTCTACAGAGAACTCTTTGCCGCTTTTTGTCTTGATAAAAAGATTAAAAGCACTCAACCGAACACCTAATTCATTTTCAGATTTACTTGATATTTCAAGCACCCTTTTCTCAGGATATATTTTATTAAATTCATTATGAAGACTGTGTATACTTCTTCGTTGCTGTTTTTCTGAAAAACCATTAAAATATTCAAATTCAACATTAAGTTTACGACAAAACTTATTATCGTTTGTCACTATAAATACTGGCCTGCTTGCCATAAATATTCTATACCCTCCAAAATTCCCAGTCTTTTCTATAACTAAAAACCTGTGGCAACACTCTTGTAGTGATACACTCGGGAATTATATTGTTATATGTATTAAAAGCTTTATTGTTTTCGAAAAATATCCCCTTTATGTATTCTATTGGTATAATATCAAAAACTAACACCTCTGCTTGGGGATTTGTGGGGAATTTATCAGCAATATTTAATTGAGTTCTTTTAGGAAATCCCGGTTTATCTTCAAATAATCTTAAAAATGCGTTCTTTCCCATTCTCTCTTCTATGGGTACATTATAAGATAAAGCATCGCCAGCATTAGTCCAACAATATGCACAATTAAAATCGCATAAAACTTGTGGGTCTAATCTAATTACTACCCAATCTTTATCGGGTGAAGCACATCTCAGTTTATAAAACATTTTATAATTTGGAAAACTTATAGATATACATACTGCATCAAGACAGTCATCATATCGATATTTGTCATTAAATTCTGAAGCAATGCCAGTTATTTCAATATCTCCTCTAGGCATTAAACCATATCTTAAAATATTCTTTAAATTATCAGCTTGCGTAAAATGAAAAAGGCTAACAATTCCTCGTTCAGCTATAATGCTATTCATACTTACACCTCGCTATCAATGTGTATAATGTGGATTATAATCATTATACCACACCAACCCCAAAAATTCAATATGAAAGGAGCAATCCCTATCGAAAAAAGAACAATCAGCGGTCGTATCAGCAAGAAGCACAGCCTACCTCACAATAACCGTGAGTTCCTGTGCGAAAATGTTGACCCGACCAGAACAAAAGACAATATCACCATTATCAAAGATGACATCGGACAGGTCTATCACGAGCTGTTCGACAATGCTCTTGCCGAATATAATGCCAAGCAAAAACGCAAAGACAGAATTATCAAGGACTATCACGAGCATATCCGTCATAGCCGACAAGAACAAGAGTATCACGAGGTAATTTTCCAAATCGGCAATCAGGACGATACTCCCTGTGGCTCTGATATGGGCAAGATTACAGCCGAACTTCTTCGGGAGTTTGCCGAGAACTTTCAAACACGAAATCCGCATCTGCGTGTGTTCAATGCGGTCATTCATCTTGACGAAGCAACGCCGCATATTCACATCGACTTCATTCCCTTTGCAACGGAGCAGAAACGTGGACTTTCCACAAGAGTGTCGCTGACAAAGGCTCTGGAACAGCAAGGCTTCAAAGGCGAGGGGAAATTCAACACCGCCTGTAAGCTGTGGATTGACAACGAAAAGGAATGCCTTGCACAGCTTATGCGTTTCCGAAATATCGAGTGGGAACAACTCGGCACGCATAATGAGCATTTATCTGTGCTTGATTTCAAGAAGCAACAGCGTAGCCATGAGGTTGCTATACTGGAAAATAAAATTGAGTGTACGGACAAGCAGTTACAGCACCGTCAGGAATTGCTGAATGAGGTCGAGGACACGATTGACAAGCTTGACATCAAGTATCAAGAGAAAAAAGAGGCTGTCGGTCAGCTTGATGAGAATATTGCCACAAAGGAAGCTACGCTTATGGAGAACACAGCTCTCCTTGCAACAGTGGCGAAGAAAACAAGCAAAATCAAGGACATTGATGATATTCAGGTTAAGAAAACGATGTTCGGAGGTAATATTTCAGTTGCTCCCGATGATTTCAAGAAGCTTACTGACCTTGCGAAAAAGCAGATTGCGGTGGAGAGCAAGGAAAAGGAGCTGAACGGCAAAATTGCAGCCCTGAAAAACGAGAAAAAAGAACTTGTCAATAAAAATGTGCAACTCGAAAAGGAAAACACGGCTCTGAAGCAAGAGAACAGCTCATTGAAATCCGTCAGGGAGAAGCTGACAATTGCTTCACTGCAAAAGGAAATCAGCGAATGGAAGAACAAGTATCAGAAAGTGCTTGACTTCATTGAAAAGCTTAATATCACAAAGCAACTGCAGGAGTTTTTAAAACCGAGGAAGCATACGCTGCATAGGTGAGTTAAATGTCCATTAGAGTCCATTTAATTCATTTTAAGATCGTTTAAATCTGCAAAAATTCATTAAAATCTCTTGAAAAAAACAAATGTCTATGTTATAATGTATAAAATGGGGTGAGTTGTAATGTCAGACGAGTTATTTACTGTTGCTCAAGCGGCGGACTACTTACAAGTTTGTGAAAAGACAGTTCGTCGTTTGATTAAATCAAACAAATTAACTGCATCAAAAATTGGAAATAGAACTTGGCGCATAAGAAAAGAAGACATTGATAAGTATTTACGGAATACCAGGAATAACAAATAAGGGAGTATCTAAGATGGCCGAAACAAAATTTTATGATTATGCAACTGGAAAAGAAGTAAAAAGCAATCCCGAAGAAGCATATCGACAGCTTTTTGAACATATTTTAATTGATGATTTAGGATATCCAAAATCCCATATTGACATTGAAGTAATCCTTCAACGTGGTGCAAAAAGGAATGCTGAAGAAGTTGATATTGTTGTTTATAATAGTGATGTACACAAGCAGGAAAATGCGTATATCATTATTGAAATAGAGACTCCTAAGAAAAAATATGATTTACAAGCATTTTCTTATGCAACAGCAACCACAGCACCGTATTGTGTTTGGTTCGCGGGTTTCGATAAAAATAGCGAAGGTCCTTTTTATTTATATCGAGATCTTGCTAACAATCCTACCAGTTTTATGCCTATACCTACATTACCAAGATATGGTGAGACACAAGAAACAATAGGTAAATATAAAAAACAAGATTTAAAACCCGCTAAAGCTTTAAAACTTCTCTTTAGCCGTATGTATTATAAATTATATGGAAATGGACCAATAAAAAGAGAAGAAAACATTGCAGTCGAGGTGATTAAACTTTTATTTTGTAAAATCATGGATGAAATTTCTCCTGACGAATTATGTGAGTTTCGAGCAACTCCATCTGAATTAAACTCAGAAGAGGGAAAAAATGCTATAAGAAAAAGAATAGGAAATTTATACTCAAAATTGTTAAAAGATCCCGATTTTGGTACTATGTTTAAAGGCGAAGCTTTAGAATATGATAATGAATGGATTGCTTATATAGTCAGCGAATTACAAGGTATATCTCTCATGCATGAGGACACAAATACCGATGCTTTAGGTGATGCGTATGAAATCTTGTTACCTTCAACATTGAAAGGTGAAAGTGGACAATTTTTCACTCCACGAGAAATAGTGCGTTTTGCAATGGATGTGATTAATCCATCGTACAAAGATAATGAACTTATTTTAGATACAGCATGTGGCTCAGGTGGTTTTTTGTCTATTGCAATCGAAAAACTAAGAAAGCAAATTGGTGAATTATATAAAAACAGAGGTTTTTCAAAAGATAAGCTCAATTCCATGCTAAAGGATTATGCAGATAAATATATCTTCGGATGTGATATTGATCCTTTATTATACCGCATATCGAAGTCATATATGGCTATTGTTGGAGACGGTAAAAGCAATATATATAACTTTGATTCATTAGAACCATATGAAAAATTAAATTCTAATTTCAAGAAAAGAATTAAACCCGGATCCGTAGATATTATTACAACTAACCCGCCATTCGGAACCAAAATCGATGATACTAGAGATTTTGTTCTTGAAAAGTACGAATTAGGTCACAAATTATCGAATGGTGTTCCAACAAAAATATTGTTAGATGGTCAGGATCCTGATAAACTCTTCGTTGAACGTGATTTATTTTATTTAAAAAATGCAACAGATACGGATGATGGTGGTAGAATGGTGATTGTTTTACCAAAGCAGAATTTATCAGGCGCACAAGAAGACAGTGTTGAGTTTCGTAAATGGCTTTTAACTAAAGTGCAAATTACTGCAATTATTGATCTTCCGCGAGAAGCTTTCCAACCACATACTGGTACTAAAACATCATTAGTTTTTTTGAAAAAGGTAAAGAATATTCCTGATAATTATCCCATTTTTATGGCTGTTTCAGAAGCTGTTGGTCATGATCGCAGGGGCAATCCACTTTATAAAAAAGATGCAACTGGAATGAATCTCGTCGATGAAAACGGAAAAGAAGTTATATGGAATGATTTGCCGGATATATATTCACAATGGGAGCAGTTTTCTTTATCAGGAACAATAACCACATCAGTTGATAAAAATGAACATGTTCCAAGTTGCTTTATAGTAGACTTTAATCAAATCAAACAAGATCCCTCTCGAAGAATTGACGCATGGTACTGGGATCCTAACAAAAATCACCTTGCTAAAGAACTTGAAGAATCCATAGGTGAAGAAGTGCTTGAAATAGTGCGTTTAGGTGATTTAGTGGTAGAACATGGTATTTTTTACCCAGGTCGTCATAAACGCAATTATGTTGATTGCAGTTCCGAAAGTGTTCCTTTTTACTCTGGTACTCAAATATTGCAAATTCGCCCATTTGATTTACAATATCAGCCCAAGGATTATAAGCCTGCTTCAAAACATTTTGTAGATAAAGATTGGATTTTAATAACTCGTTCTGGCTCTACAGGCAGAGTTGTTATGGTTACCGAAGGCATGTCAGGTTCAATGGTCTCAGAACATGTAATACGTGTGATTTGTGATGAAACTATAATTGATCCATATTATGTGTATGCATACCTATCTACAAATAATATTGGAAAAGTTCTTTTACAAAAGGGAATTTATGCCTCTGTAGTTGATCATATAACTCCTGATTTTGTTGCAACTATCCCAATTCCAAGATTAAAGCCAGAGAAAGAAAAAGCAATCGCTGATCGAGTGCGTGAAGCTGAAAAAAAACGTGATGAAGCAAATAAAGCATTTGTTGAAGAACGAAATAGTATTGAAAATATTATGTTTAACAACATAAAAAAAGGTGGACAATTTTGATAATACAATTATCACAAGAGTCCAAGCAGTGCTAATAATTCTACAGTATCAAGATTTAAACAATCATCACTAAATGTAATGATAAGGTAAGACCTGACCATTTTGATGTCAGGTCTTATTGCTGCACTTTTGGTATCATAATATTTGCTTTGCTGAACAAACTATATTAGAAAGTGTTAGAATTTGCAAGAACAGGAGAAATCTCTCCCGAAAACAATCAAGAAGTTTACAAGAAACGCATATTCAATCAATGCAACAAAACAAGCGGTTAAAACAAAAAATATTTTGTATAATCAGAAAAAAATGAAATAATTCTATTGAAATTATGCAAAATGTGTGATATACTAACAGAGTTGAAAAATTTCATTTGAAAAGAAGTTTCCCGAAATCCTCGGCAACAATATGGCAACATAAAATCTGATAGTCCATAATCTATGGATAATTCAAGTAATACAAATACTATAAGCTAAATTTCCTATACAGATTTGTTTAAGACAGGTTTGTCGGGAGCGAGTGGGAATAATGCAAAAATAACTAACCTAAGATTATAAAACACAAAAATAGATGCCAACGGAACAGAAATCAGAGTGATTGGCGATGTCATTTAAGAACCGATTCATAATCCGAACTTTAAACCTATCGAATTCGATAGGTTTAAAGCAGAATCAGGAGATAATGCTTTTTATCAGAGATTTTGCTTCAGCATAAAAATCGGTTGTACTTATCAACCCGGAAGATACAAATGCAGACCTGATAAGACAAAATGCGCCGAAAATTGAAAGACTGAAAATATTTCGAGAAAAAGCGTACAGGCAATCAGAACTTTTGAGAAAGCATCAGGATACAATTGTGGCATTAAAGAAAAATCTTATTGAAGATACAAAAACAAATGGTTGATTTCCTAAGCAAAACCGTATATATGGATTTTATATGACAGGGTGATAAGCTCTGCCTTTTACGCAACCGGCACCGGGAAAATATGATTCCTTTTCATACTCTCCCGATTCTCAAAAAAGTCTGCGAAAATGAAAAAGAGGAGAAAAATCATGATCGTTCAGCAGACCAATAGAAATAGCAATATAAATGATATAACCGGCACATATAATGATTTCAAATCAAGAATAAATGAAATATGGCAAAAATATTCCGATAAAACAGCAATAGTATGTATAGAAGAAGGTATCCCGCCGTTACGCTTTTCCGATTTATTTCTTATTGCGAATCGTGTTAATGATTTATTATCGGATGCAGGGCTTAGACCTTCTGACCGTGTTGCGGTTATTTCCCCTCATTCGCCTTACATGATTGTGCTTAATCTTGTTCTTGCGTATGCCGGTTTTACAGCAGTACTTATTGACTCATCTCTACCGGCGGAAGAACGTAACAGATTTCTTGAATTTTCTGATGTATGTGCAATATTCACAACTAGTGAAATATACCACACCTTAGATAAATCGCATATTCAAAATATACCCGCATATAGAATGATGAATGATTTTACTTATATATTATTTCCTGATTGTGTAGACAAATTAAGTAAAAAATCATCCGAGCATTCTGATGAAAATATTATTGCTATTCTTTTTTCTTCCGGTACTACCGGAACGATGAAAGGAATACTAATCACCTACCGTTCCATTTTATACGCCCACAGATATATACTTTCGTACACCAATCTTAAATGCAATGCCAAGTTTTTTAACGTGCTTCCTTCGAACCATATTGCAGGCTATTCCTCAGCACTTTCCTGCGCATTAACAGGAACTGAAATGGGATTTGTTTCCGAAATCAACGCTCCGAATCTTCTCAAAGGCTTTTTGACATATAATCCCACAAATTTTATCATGATTCCTAAGGTTTATGAAGTTATTATGCAAAAAATCCAAGATGCAATTTCAAAAAAGCCTTTGTTCGTTCGTTGGTACGCTGATTTTGCAATGACTTTGTGCGGTAATATCCGTAGAGCAACCGGCTTAAAACTACGCTTCATTACTAAACCTATATGGAAGGCTGCTCTTGGAAAAAATATGAAAATATGCGGATGCGGAACTGCACCATGCCCGGAAGAAGTCAAGAACTTTTATCTGAATCTCGGTATTGATTTTGTCAACGTATACGGTGCAACCGAAACGGGATTTCCTATTACCGCTGCAAATTGCAACGATAAATATCCTACCGAAGGTGCCGGTAACGTAAATCAATTTCCTGAAATATCTGTTATTATTGACAATCCGGACAACAACGGTATCGGCGAAATTCGTGTAAAAACGCCTTTAATTATGGGTGGATATTATAAAGATAATGAGCTGACAGCAACGGCTTTTGATGATAACGGATACTTTAAAACCGGTGACTGCGGTTATATTGACAAAAAAGGGAATCTTTTTGTGACCGGCAGACTAAAAGAAAGCATTGTCCTTCATAATGGCAAAAAAGTTTCACCTTCTGACATTGATGCCTTTTATCAGAATGTCTGCCCTGATATTATGCTGGCAAGTTGCGGTGTGCAGAATGAAGAGGGATATGATGAGATATATCTGTTTATTGAACAGCGTGGCCTTTCTGAAGCAGCAATAAAACAAATACTGCAAAAAATTACAGATAAATCTTCTCAGACAAACTCAGTTTATAAATTGAAACAGGTTTATCCTATTGATAAGATTCCTGTTACCGCAATCGGGAAAGTAAAACGTTACTTATTAGGATCACTTGTACAAAACGATAAAATCAGTAGAAGCACCAATATCATTGTATCTTCAACCGATAATGAAAAGTCAACCGAAGAAACGGTTATTGATATTATCAGATCGTTCCGATTCAATGAAGAAATACATATCAATACATCAACAAATCTTTTCGAAGATTTACAGCTTGATTCATTGTCAATTTTCGAAATCTGCGTAGCATTGGATGAAAAATTCGGAGTTCAAATTGAATCAGTATTGAATAATAAAACGACAATAGGAGACATTGTTAGAAGCATTGAGCACACCGTCGCAGACGTACAGCCAACATATAACGATTCGGATAATTATCCGTTGCCGAAAACAGAAAAGGATTATAAAAGCTTCAACCGATTAATTAAACTTATGAATTTTCTGTGGAATATTGAAGTGTATGGTAAAAACAATTTGAATTCAAATGAAAAATATATATTCTGTCCTAACCACGAAAGTTACCTTGACGGACTATGGATTATCGGAAGTCTTGACAATGAAATAAGACAATCTATATGCTGTCTTGCGGCTGATCGGTTGTTTGAACGTAGAATTTATCGGCGCACGCTTATAAAGTTAGGAGGCATTCCGGTTCATCGTACAGGAAATACCGCTCCTGCGATGAAACGTGCGTATGAATGTTTATTGTCAGGAGATTATAATCTGCTGGTTCACCCGGAAGGAACAAGAACCAGAAACGGTAACCTATCTCAATTTAAATCCGGTGCCGCAAAATTATCTATTGAGACCGGCATAAAAATCGTACCGGTTTGCATAAATGGTGCATATGAGATATTTCCCCCACACAGGAAACTTCCGAAGCTGTTTGACTGGAAAAACTTCCGCAAATGCACATTACAGATTCAGTTTGGTAAACCTATATCGCATAGTGGCAGAACAGCTGAAGAAATTACCGAAGACATAAGGTGTCGGATTTTAGAAATGAAACAAAAGTTGAATGAAAATATATGACATATAGGTACATCTGAAGGTTGTAAAAAATTATATTTGCAATAAATATAGTGAGGGGGTGCGGTTCAATGAAAATCGGTGTAGACTGCGACGGTGTTCTTACCGATATGTCAAAATACATCTTTGAATACGGCGAAATATGGTTCAAAAGAAAACCGGATAATCCTGACGGCTACAGTACAGCTGAAATTTTCAGCTGTACTGAAAAAGAAGAATTACGCTTTGGCTTGCGGTATTTCTTTACTTACTGTAAAAAATGGCCGCCAAGAACCGATGCTGTAAGGATTAATAATATTCTGATTGATAACGGGCATCAACTATATGAAATCACAGCAAGAAAATTTGTTACAGCGAAAAATCCTCTCGGCTGGTATAGCAAACACTTAATTAAAAAATGGCTGAAAAAATATGGTTTTATATTTAATGAAATTTATTATTGTTCTGAAAGTCATTCGCCTACCGATAAACTGGATGCATGCCGAAAGCTTCAAGTCGATGTAATGATTGATGATAAGCCTGAAGTCGCACTGCACCTTGCTGAGAACGGTATTAAAGTTTTACTGTTTGATACAAGGTATAATCAGAAAATCGAACACGATAATATCGTAAGAGTTTATAATTGGATTGATATTTATGAAAAAATCAAGGAGCTAAGTAATTAAAGCGTTATCTAAACACTACTTAAGACACATAATGTGCTTATAAACAAAAGTGTTAAATCCGGACTACCGGTCAAATGCAATAACCTCCACCCCCGAAACCGTTTTACATCACGGTTTCGGGGGTTTGTTGTATGGCTGGCGCAGAAGCAACATCGCTTTTCCTCCTCCCCACTCCATAACCGCCGGCTGTTAACCTTACATTTCGCAGTACCGAAAAACATCACAGTTATGCAGTTTATAAATTGACATACAGGCTCGGATATAGTATAATTATACTGATTAGGGTCTGCCTCAAATTAGGCAGACAAAAAATCTCAGATACTAAAAGCTGCAAAAGAAAGGACGATACAGTTGATATTCGCCGATTTATTTTTTCTGTACTTCTTTATGGCTCTGTGCTTTATAGCATATTTCATCTGCCGTAAAACAGTATATCGAAACTGGGTGCTTATCGTATTCTCAATGATATTCTACGCATGGGGCGAGCCGGTGTGGGTATTCCTGCTTATAGGAAGCGTTACCGTAAACTATGTCGGCGGACTTCTGATAGATAAGTTCCGTGACACTAAAAAAGCTACGGCAGTGACTGCCTGTACACTTGTGTTCGATATAGGACTTCTTGTGTTCTTCAAGTATACAGGCTTCCTTGTCGAAAACTTCAATGCAATAAGCCCCGTGGATCTGCCCGTTCCGCATATTGAAATGCCGATAGGCATCAGCTTCTTCACATTCCAGATCATCTCTTATATCCTCGACTGCTACTGGGGCAAGATAAAGGTGCAGAGAAGCTGGTACAAGCTGCTTATGTACATTTCGATGTTCCCACAGCTCGTTGCAGGTCCCATTGTCCGCTATGCCGTAATCGAAAACGAGATAGACAACAGAGTTATAACCTCTGCCGATGTAAGCGAGGGTATTACACGAATCTGCATGGGCCTTGGTAAAAAGGTCATCCTTGCAAACAACCTCAGCACTATCGTTGATACGTTCTTCAAGACCGGCGATCTTGCGTCTTTGTCCGTTGTCGGAACGTGGTACACGGTAATAGTCTACGCTATGCAGGTTTACTTCGACTTCTCCGGATATTCCGATATAGCCATAGGTCTTGGACGTATATTCGGCTTCCACTTTGACGAAAACTTCCGTTATCCGTTTGTCAGCAAGAATATCACTGAGTTCTGGCAGAGATGGCACATCTCGCTCGGTACATTCTTCCGTGACTACCTGCTGTATGTTCCTATCTTCGGTAAGAGAAGAAAATACCTCAACCTCTTTCTTGTATGGTTCTGCACAGGCTTCTGGCACGGCGCAAACTGGAACTATATAATCTGGGGTCTTTACTTCGGACTGTTCATTCTGATAGAACGTACCATAGGCAACAAGAATATGAGAAAGATGCCTAAGGCTGTTGCACATATTTACAATACGATAGTAGTTGTTGTCGGCTTCGGTATATTCTACTTTACCGATTTAGGCAAGCTCGGCACATTCCTCGGAAACCTTGTCGGACTTAACGGAAACTCGTTCACAGACAAGATTTCGATGCAGAATATGACAGCTAACGCTTGGCTTTTCATCGTCAGCGTAGTGCTGTGTATGCCTGTTATCCCCGCACTCAAGAAAAAATTAGAAAGCAAAAATCTTTACCTTGCAACCTCTGTAGGTCAGACGGTGCTTAATGTTGCGGTATTTGCACTGAGCAGCATCCTGCTTGTAAACGCCACCAACAACCCGTTTATCTACTGGCAGTTCTGAGAAAGGAGTGAGTAACATTGTCAGACCATATTGATGATAAGGAGCTTGAGGAGCTTAACGAGATATACCGTCGGAAGATGGAATCCCAGAAAAGCCACGAGCCTAAGAAAGCAAAACACGAAAAGCCTGTCAGAGCCGCAAAAAGCGAAGATACTCATTCCGTAAAAGCCACGAAAGGCAAAATAAACTCAGAAAGCACAAAGCAGATCAGAGTAAAGCCCGAAAAACAGGACAAGGAAGATAAGGTACAGCCCGAAAGCAGTTCCGATTCCGAGCGTAAAAAAAAGCTTGCCGTAAGAATAAATATCGGCGTATGCACCGCATTCTTTGCTGTAGTGGCTGTCGGTCTGCTTGTACTCCCCCGCCCTACCATATCCGAAGCCGAAAAGCGTAACCTTGCCACCTTCCCTAAGTTTACATGGGACGCTTACTGGAGCGGTAAATACACAGAGGATATAAGCTATTTCTTCAATGATACCGTACCGTACAGAGATACCTTCAAGTCTATCGGCGCAGGCTTCCGCTCGCTTTTCGGATTCTCGCTGAACGGCGCTGAGATTAAAGGCAATGTCACACAGGTAAACAGCGGTTCATCTCAGACCGAGGTTACAACTGCGTCAACAAAGCCTATCGTTATCGTTACCCCCGCACCGTCGGACACTTCAAGTGACGCTCCCTCAAGCGCCCCCGAAACCGAAAGTAAGAATGATTCTTCTTCAGGAAATCAGCAAAGCGAAACCGGTTCAAAGTCCGATGAAAGCAGTAATTCGCCTAAGCCCGAAAACACATATACAGAGCCCTCCGACCCGGATGCACAGGTGCTTTTTGAAGAAGGCTCACAGCTTGTTTATCAAAGCGGCGACACCATATACGGCGCACAGATTTACAGTGGCAAACGTGAAAATGCGGAGGACTATGCCAACACGGTAAATTCGCTTGCAAAAGCGCTTCCCGGTGCAAATGTCTACAGCCTGCTTGCTTTGACGCAGAATACATTCATTACCCCCTCTCAGCTTCAGAAGGCTCAGTATACCGAGCTTAGCGACTCCGTATATATTTCAAATATGCTGAGCAAGGATGTCAAGGTCATAGATGCTATGGATGCTCTTTTGCCTCACCAGAAGGAGAATATTTTCTTCCTGCGTGACTGCCACTGGCAGCAGCTCGGCGCATATTATGTCGCTCAGGGCTTTGCCAAAGCCGCAGATGTAAAATTTGCAAAGCTGTCCGATTACGATAAATACGAGAAGGATTGCTTAGGCTCCGTCTATGCCGCAACAAATTATGACGGCCTTATGTACGAGGGCGAAACATTCACTTATTATGTACCCAAGAACGACTATACCACCGAGTATTACAATGCAGATTATGAGTATCAGTTCGAATATCCGCTGATGCCCGCCTCAGACTACAGTGCAAGCTCGTTCTACAGTCTTTATATGGTTGCCGACAGCTATATAAAGCATATCACCACCGATGTAAAGAATGACAGAGTTCTTGTTGTGCTTAAAGACGATTACCCCAGCGCAATGATACCCTGCCTCACGTCATCGTTCAGTGAAATATATGTCATAGATGTGCGCTATTGCAACTTCAACGTTGCTTCCTTCTGCGTTGAACACGGAGCGACCGATGTTCTTGTCGGTATGACACCTGAAAACGCACTCGGAGAAATAGGCGATACGCTGTCATATCTGCTGAATATCTGATTTATAAATCAGCCTGTAGATAAATCTATACAATTTTAAAATGGGGTTTGGGGCGAAGCCCCAAGCGGGGTGAGGGCGGCAGCCCCACACTCAGCCCCTTTCCGAGGGAAAGGGGTTTGGGGATAGGGATTGAAAACTTAATCTATTTTATTAAAAGCGTACTTTTTCTACAAGCTGATATAAATATGCCTTTGCGTAACGCAGAAACAATCTGCGGCAAGGGCGTATTTGTTTATATCGGCAAACGGCAGGCGGTTTATATTCGGTTAAATGAAGAAAACTATAATATAAGTAATTAACACCGGTTAAAGAAACGGAGGAAATAATATGTTTCATATAATGGTTGCGGAAGACGATACAAACACAAGAAAACTGATGTGCACAGTGCTTAAGCAGAACGGCTACGAGCCGGTACCTGCCGTTGACGGCATAGACGCACTTGACATACTCGACAGACAGCACGTTGATCTTATCCTGCTTGACGTAATGATGCCCCGTATGGACGGCTACGAATTTGTTAAAACGCTTCGTGAGGGCGGTTGCAACACCCCTGTTCTTATGGTGACCGCAAGAGAAACCTCGGCTGATAAAATTGCGGGGTTCCGTGCAGGAACGGACGATTATATGGTAAAGCCCGTTGATGACGAGGAAATGCTCCTTCGCATATCCGCACTCCTGCGCCGCAGTAACATTGCCAACGAGCATAAGCTCCACGCAGGCAATACCGTGCTTGACTACGATGCGCTTACAGTTACCTGCGGCGGTGTCACCCACGAGCTTCCCAACAAGGAATTTATGCTGCTGTTCAAATTGCTCAGCTATCAGAACAAAATATTTACACGCCGTCAGCTTATGGACGAGCTGTGGGATATGGAAACCGAAACCGATGAAAGAACGATTGACGTACATATCAACCGTCTGCGTGAGCGTTTCCGTGACAACGAGGATTTCGAGATAGTAACTGTCAGAGGGCTTGGCTACAAGGCTGTGCTGAAACAGCATTGACTTAAAACGGAGGAATAAAATGCACAAGAGAATAAGCGATGAAGAAAAGCGTTTACGCTCGATAAACGCTTATGTTGTGTTGTTCGTATTTTTCATAATGGTATCCGCAGGTATTATCTGCGTGATGATCTATAATATCCTCAATGCTTTCGGTCTGATGAAGCATATTGAGGTAGTACCTATGCTTATGCCACTGATAATGCTCTGCTCGTGCGTAATTATCGGCAGTATACTGTCTGCGATGCTGTCAGGCATACTTCTCCGTCCGCTAAACGATCTCAAGGAGGGTCTGCTCAGGGTTTCAAAAGGCGATTTTTCGGTAAGACTTGAGGAAAACGGAAACAGCGAGCTTTCGCATATACAGGAGAATTTCAACATAATGGTAAAGGAGCTTGGCAATACCGAGCTTTTCAGAAACGACTTCATAAACGACTTCTCACACGAATTCAAAACTCCTATGGTTTCCGTATACGGCTTTGCAAAACAGCTTAAAAAAGGCGGTCTTACAAAGGAGCTGGAGGATGAATATATCGACATAATCATAAACGAATCGCAACGGCTCATAAATATGTCGAGCAATATCCTTATGCTGAACAAGCTGGAAAACCAGGAGATAATCACCGATAAGAAGGAGTTCTCTCTTGACGAGGAGCTTCGCAGATGCGTTCTGCAGTTACAGAGCCAGTGGGGCGCAAAGAATCAGGAGGTAATCCCCGAGCTTTGCGAGCTTAACTATTACGGCAACAGCGAAATGCTGAAGCAAGTATGGCTGAACGTTATAGGCAACGCTATAAAATACACTCAGGACGGCGGTACTATTGAGATACGCCTTGACATAAACCCGAAGAACAGCAATGAAATCCGTGTGCGTGTCACCGATAACGGCATAGGAATGGATAAAGCCACCGCAGAACGTATTTTCGAGAAATTCTATCAGGGCGACAGCTCACACGCAACAGGCGGCAACGGGCTGGGTCTTGCTATGGTAAAGCGTATCGTTGAGCTGTGCGGAGGAAGGATTCGTGTTAAAAGCGAGCTTAACAAGGGAACACAGTTCACCGTCTATCTCCCTGTTGAAAACAAAGAAAACGAAAAAGAAGATAAGAAAAAGAAAAGTTTAAATACCGTTAACACAGCAGGCTTAAAATAAGCCGAAATATTGTTTGATACAGAATATAAAATACAGTCTGTCGTTAAACCTCTTGTTTATCGAAAATGGGGTCGCAGGGGCATAGCCCCCGACAGGGACTAGGGGCGGTAGCCCCAGTAATATAGCCCCTTCCCACGGGGAAGGGGTTTGGGGTTAGGGATTGAGAACAAGCACTTTTTGGGAAAAACAGACTTTTTCTACAGTCTGATAAAATAATCTTATACCCATTATTTAAAACTTTACGAAAAGGACAAAACGATGCTACAACTGAAAAACATAACAAAGGATTATAAAATCGGAAACGAAAAGGTCCACGCACTCAGAGGCGTCAGCATTGACTTCCGTGAAAGCGAGTTCGTGTCTGTACTCGGTCAGTCGGGATGCGGCAAGACCACGCTTTTAAACATTATAGGCGGTCTTGACAGATACACCGATGGCGACCTTATCATCGGCGGAAAATCCACAAAGGAATTCAAAAGCGCAGATTGGGATACATACCGCAATCACTCGATCGGATTCGTATTCCAGAGCTATAATCTGATACCGCACCAGACGGTGCTTTCAAATGTCGAGCTTGCACTGACCTTGTCGGGCGTGTCAAAATCCGAAAGAAGACAAAGAGCAAAGGAAGCGCTTGTTAAGGTCGGACTTGGCGACCAGCTGAAAAAGAAGCCCAATCAGATGTCGGGCGGTCAGATGCAGAGAGTTGCCATCGCAAGAGCGCTTGTAAACGACCCCGATATACTTCTTGCCGATGAGCCGACAGGTGCGCTTGACAGCGAAACCAGCGTTCAGATAATGGAGCTTTTAAAGGAAATATCCAAAGATAAGCTGATAATTATGGTAACGCATAACCCTGAGCTTGCCGAAAAATATTCAAACAGAATAATAAGACTTCTTGACGGTAAGGTAGTCGATGACACAAACCCTTATGACCGTAACATTGTCGAGCCTATCGAGAATAAAAAAGGCAAGGAAAAGAAGGTGAAGAAGCCGTCAATGTCCTACCTCACCGCTCTGTCGCTCAGCCTTAATAATCTTATGACCAAAAAAGGCAGAACGTTTATGACCTCTTTTGCAGGAAGCATAGGTATTATCGGCATAGCGCTTATCCTGTCAATATCGAGCGGCGCACAGCTTTATATTAAATCGGTCGAGGAGGAAACGCTCGCAAGCTACCCCATATCCATTTCACGCAACTCTATGGATATGACCTCTATGATGACGTCAATGATGAAGGAAAACAAGAGCGACGGCACCGATGACGGCAAGATACATTCAAACAATATAATGGGCAGTATGGTAAATTCCATGCTCACCCAGCTTAAATCCAATGATTTAAAGAGCTTTAAATCCTATCTTGAAAATGACGGAAAAGAAATAAACGATTATGTCAGCGATATAAAGTACGGCTATTCCACACCGCTCAATATTTTCAGGAACGATAAGGATAAAGGCATAATTCAGGTAAACCCCGCTACCCTGTTTGAAGATATGGGTATGACTAACGCAATGTACGACTCACAGCTTATGAGCAACGTTGTAAGCACAAGCTATGACACCTGGACAGAGCTTCTTGACAATGATAAGCTGTTAAACGAGCAGTACAAAGTGCTTGCAGGAAGAATGCCGAGCGCTTACAATGAAGTTGTCGTAATGGTAAACAAGGATAACGAGATTTCCGACTACAGCCTTTACTGTATGGGACTTATGGACAGCGACGAGCTTATCAATGCAGTAAAAAGCGCTATGAGCAACAATAACGAAAAGGTCGACTTCACAAGCAAATTACAGACCTACACCTACGATGAGCTTCTCGGACTTGAATTCAGACTTGTGACGAACCCCGAATTCTACGAAAAGGAAAACGGTATCTGGACAGACAAGAGCGATGACAAGATTTATATGACAAAGGTTGTCGAGGACGCCGAGCCTATAAAGGTTGTCGGCATTATAAAGCCCGAAGAGAACAGCATTATGTCGTCAAGCTCTTCATCCGCAATAGGCTACACTCACGAGCTTACAGAGTATCTTGTAAACAAGGTAAATGACAGCGAGGTTGTAAAGGAGCAGAAAAATTCTCCCGACACCGATATTTTCACCGGCAAGGAATTTGCAAAGGACGAGGATAAAAAGGCTGTCACAATGGATGATATAAAGGCATATATCGCAACACTGCCCGAGGAAAAGCAGGCAGAAATTATGTCACAGCTTCAGCAGGCACAGCAGATGGGCATGACCGAACAGCAGATAGCCGACGCTTTCGCAAAGCAGATGAGCACCGAATCCGAAGCTACCTATGACGGTAATATGACGCTTCTCGGCGTCGCCTCTCTTGACGAGCCGAGTATGATAAGCATCTATCCGAAGGACTTTGACGCAAAGGAAAAAATCGAAGAAATAATCAGCACTTATAACGATAAAGTCAAAGCCGACGGCAACGAAAACCTCAAGATTGAGTATACGGATATTGTCGGACTGATGATGACCTCGGTATCAACGATAATCGACGCAATAAGCGTTATCCTTATCGCCTTTGTAGCAATCTCGCTTGTCGTATCATCTATAATGATAGGCATCATCACCTACATTTCCGTGCTTGAGCGTACAAAGGAGATCGGCATACTTCGTGCTATGGGCGCAAGCAAGAGAGATATTTCCCGTGTGTTCAACGCAGAAACGCTTATTGTCGGCTTTGCCGCAGGCGCTATCGGTATCGGAGTAACTCTGCTTCTGCTTATCCCCGCAAACGCTATAGTTTACAACCTCACAGGCATTTCAGGTATGTGCGTACTGCCGTGGCAGGGCGCAGTAATACTGGTAATTATCAGTATGCTCCTTACACTTATAGCAGGACTTATCCCCTCACACTATGCGGCTAAGAAAGATCCCGTCCTCGCACTGAGAAGCGAATAAGACGGCTTAAACCGATATGTAAAACACAAAAATCCACTTCCTTCGGGCAGTGGATTTTTTCGTCAGTAAACCGCTTGTATCATCAATTCATTATCATACACAAAAATTGCTCCCGTCATAAAGACGAGAGCAATCATATTAACTTAATTATCAGTTACCTCTGTTGTTCAGAAGTGCCGAAAGCTCCGTGAAAGGATCGTCATCACCGGACTCCCCTGCATTTGCAGGTGTTTCGGGGAAAATAAGGGATTCCGTGAAAGAGTTATCCGCCGATTTTTCCGAGCCTGTATCCTCTGTGGGAGTAGAAGCGAGAACTGTCTTTGCTACAGCCTCATCAGATGTAATCATAGAATGACCCTCGCTGTCCTTAAAGCAGGTAGCGATAACGGTAATAACCATCTCATCCTTAAGATCGCTGTCAAAGTCAACACCGTGTATAACCTGAACATCCTTTGAAGCCGACTGTGTAAGTAACTGCATTACCTTTTCAGCGTCATCAAGAGGTGTATCCTCAGACATAGTAAGATTAACAAGCAGCTTTCCTGCATTCTTGATGGATGTTTCAAGCAGCGGGCTGTTAACAACCTCAGCTACAGCCTCCTCAGCTCTCGTATCACCTGAGCCGTGACCTATAGCCATATGTGCGTCGCCTGCACCCTCAAGAGTAGATCTTACGTCCTCAAAGTCTATGTTGATAAAGCCGTCGTGTGTGATAAGATCCGAAATACCCTTTACAGCCTGATAAAGCACATTATCCACCATTGCATAAGCCGCCTTGATAGAAATGTTCTTTTCCTTAATGGAAAGCAGCTTCTGATTAGGCACGATTATAAGTGCGTCAACGTACTTTCTCAGCTCCGCAATGCCCTGGAGAGCAAGATTCATCTTGTACTCTCTTTCAAATTCAAAGGGCTTTGTAACTACGCCGACAGTTAGTATACCTTTCTTCTTTGCAATCTCTGCAATAACGGGAGCCGCACCTGTGCCTGTACCGCCGCCCATACCTGCGGCAACAAATACAAGAGATGCACCGTTCAGTGCTTCCTCAATATCATCGCTGTTTTCCTTTGCAGATTCAGCCGCAACGGGAGGCTTTCCGCCCGCACCACGACCCTTGGTGGTCTTTCTGCCTATCTGCACACGCTCCATAGCACTGCCGTCCTTAGCCTTAAGTGCCGCTACATCCGTGTTTACTATGATAAAGTCAACGCCTTCGACGTTGTTTCTGACCATGTTCTCTACTGCGTTTCCGCCGCCGCCGCCAACGCCTACAACTTTTATCTTGACGTCACGCTCAAACTCTTCTTCATCGAATTCAAAGCTCATTTTTGCATTCCTCCGTTTTATTTACAGATAAAACTGTCTACTATAATATTTTAACAGATTCGTATTGTAATTGCAAGCGTTTTGTTAAAAAATATCATCATAATTTGAATAACGCTTTAAAATTACCACAATATCTTGCGTTTTTAACTCTTATTCGGCAGGTTCTTCGGGATCTGTAGTATCTCCCGGAACAGGTTCGGGTTCGGATGATGTTTCGCCGCCGCTGTTTGTGTTGCCTCCGCTCGTATCATCCTTGCTCGTATCGTCCTTACTGCTTGCGTCTTCATAATCGGGTCTGAATGTGACCTTCATATTATATGCGTTTTCGCTCAGCTGCGAAAGAATAAGAGTTCCCTTTTCACCGTCAAACTCGCCCTTTTCGATAAGATTCTTCGCTACCGTCAGTTTAAGTGCGGCATCTGTGACATCGCCAAGCTCAAGCGTCAGCTTGTTGTCATAAGTGAGTTTGATGCTGTATATACTTGTAATATCTATCGTTGTGATGTGTTCGCTTATTCCTACATCCTTGCAAAGCCCGATAAGCATAAATACATTTTCGTATTTCTGCTGTGCCTCATATTCGTCCTCATCGTCGATTCCGTCATACGTCTTGACCGCCCTTAACAGCTTACTCAGCATATTTCTGCTGCCCTCATCTGTTACCGACAGGAAATCTCCCGATGAAGCATATTCGGGATCGAAGCCCGTCACCACAACGCATTTCTTATCGGGTGTTTTAAGATTAGCGTTCATTATTCTGCCGTTCTCACTTACAAGATAATAAACATTGTTTTTCTTTACGTTCGCTATTGCGGTTGCAGGATTCAGATTAATTTCAAGCGCACAGGTGAATATATTACGTCTGACCTCGACCTTATCTACATAAGGGAGCTTGTCGATAAGCCGCTGTCTTACCGCACCCACATCCATAAGTATCAGATTATCTCCAGTGTTTACCCCTGCGGCATCTATTATCTGCTGTTCGGTATACACCGTGTCGCCTGTTATCCTGTACTTTGACAGATTGAACAGTACGGTTGTCGAAAGCACCGACAGTATTACTGCCGCCAGAATACCGAATATCACATAATATACAATGTACGCCGAAAGGCGCTTCCTGCGTTTCTTTTCTTTCCTGTCCGACTTTGAACGGGGCTTGTTGCGCAGTACCCTGTTTTGTATATCCACAGGCTTCACTACAGGAATATCGGTGCGTGTATTCTCGCTTAAAAAGCTCGGCATCGGGCTGTCACAGCTATCGGGACGGGCTGTTTTGTTATCCGTCCGCTCCTGCCTGTTATAAGCCGCAGGCTGTTTTCTTGTATCCTTTTTCTTTTTCGCCTGCTTTACCGCTTTTTTGTCTGCTTTTTTCTTATCGCTCTTTTTTTCTGCTTTGCTGTTATTGTTTTCGGGTACGGGTGCGGGTATCGGCTGTCTTATGTCAGGCTTGCGGTTCTTTGCCGAAGGGGGCATTTCTGTCCACATACCGCTTTTATCTCTTTTAATTGTGTCAGCCATTTTCGCACCTCCTTCTTTTAAATTCTTCTGATGTCTGCTCCCACGCTGTAAAGCGATTTCTCTATTGCTTCATATCCTCTGTCGATATGCGATATACCGCCTATTGTCGATGTTCCTTCCGCACACAGAGCCGCAATGACCAGTGCCGCCCCTCCTCTGAGATCGGGAGAAACCAACTCCGCCGCAGAAAGACGGCGTACTCCCTGCACCACCGCAACTCTGCCCTCCGTCTTGATTTTAGCCCCCATACGAAGAAGCTCGCTCACATGACGATAGCGGTTATCGAATATATTTTCCACAAACACCGCAGTTCCGTCCGCCACAGTACATACAGCCATAAGCGGCGCCTGTGCGTCTGTCGGAAAATACGGATACGGCATCGTCCTTATAGTATGCGGAGCCTTCAGCCTTTCCGGCGCTTTGATATAAATGCTGTCCTTGCCGAATGAATATACCCTGCATCCCATTTCCTTGAAAACCGGTACGACAGCCCCGATATGCCCAATATCCGCACTGCTCAAGATAAGCTCACCGCCTGTGACAGCAGCACAGCACATATAAGTCACCGCCGCTATCCTGTCGGGCATCACGCTATGCTCCGCTCCGCAGAGTTTTTCCTTGCCTCTGATAACTATCCTGTCAGTGCCTGCACCGCTTATTTGCGCTCCGCAAGCCGTCAGAAATCCCGCAAGGTCGGTTATCTCAGGCTCTTTCGCCGCACCGTCCACCACAGTAACACCGTTTGCGGTCACCGCCGCAAGCATAATATTCTCTGTAGCGCCAACCGACGGGAATGAAAGCGATATTTCCGTGCCATTAAGCCCTTTAGGTGCCGAGCAGTCAAGAAAACCGTGCGTTTCCTCAATCACCGCACCCATACTGCGAAGTGCCGACAGGTGCAGGTCTATCGGTCTCGGTCCCAGTTCGCACCCCCCGGGATATGACATTCTGCAATGTCCCGTCCTGCCAAGCACCGAACCGAGAAAAACTATCGAAGAACGCATTTCACGCATCAGCCTTACCGGTATCTCACAGTTGCCTATCGCACAAGCGTCCGATATAACGGTACTGCCGCTGCGCCTGCATTTTACACCTATATGCGAAAGTATACGCAGTGCCGCATCAACATCGGTAAGTCTGGGACAGTTATGTATTACACTTTCCCCGTCTTTTATCAGCACCGTTGCCGCAAGTATCGGCAGTGCCGCATTCTTTGCACCGTGGAGCGAAAGTTCGCCCTCGATTTTGCGGCCGCCGTTTATTATCAGCTTCTGTTTATCCAAATTATCACCCTCTCATAGCTTTTCTTCATATTATGCTACTGAGGATAATAAGGTGAAATCTTTACTTTATTCCCATAAGTTCCGTTATCTCACGGAGTATTTTGCCTGCCGCATCACGCTTTGACAGCTTTGCGGCATTTTCGCTCATCAGCCTGAGAAGCTCGGGATCGTCCGCAAGCCTGTTCACAGTGTCGATAAGCACACTGCCTGTAAGTTCCTTGTCGTCAATTATCCTGCCTGCGTTTGCATTCTGTAATGTAAGCGCATTGTAATACTGGTGATTTTCAGCCGCATACGGATACGGTATAAGCACCGATGCCCTGCCTATCGCCATTATTTCCGTCAGCGTCATCGCTCCGGCTCTTGTTATAATAAGGTCGCTTGCACACATACAGGTATACATATTGTCAATATATTCCTTTATGATAAAGTGAGGATTTCCTGCGTCCACCCCGTTATCCTCAAGGCTTTGCATGAACGTATCCCTGCCGTGCTTTCCGTAGCCGTGTATGTGGTTTATGTTACCCTTTTTCTGCTCATAAGCAAGCAGCTGTACAACCGCCTCATTGAGCCTTGAAGCGCCCTGGCTTCCTCCTGCGGAAAGTATAGTCAGACAATCGGGAAGACCCAGCCTTTTCCTTGCCGCAGACTTTTCCTCTATCGGAATATTGTTTCTCAGCGGATTTCCCGTTACCACGCATTTTTTGCATTCGCCGAGATGCTTCTTAGCGTCTTCCGTGCCGAGCATCACAAGGTCAGCCTTCGGCGCAAGCATCTTTACCGATACACCCGGAAGAGAGTTACTTTCATGAAGTGCGGTTTTTATTCTGCATTTTATCGCCGTTTTCAGCACAGTTCCTGTCACATATCCGCCCGTTCCGATAACAAGGTCGGGCGAAAAGTCGCTGAATATCTTTTTAATACGCTTTCCTGCGCTGAGATAATAATGCACAGCCTGCACATTCAGCTTTATATTATGCGGTGTCAGCTTACGCTGGATACCTGCCATTTTTACCGATGCAAAATCATATCCCGCCTTTTTCACAAGCTTTGCTTCAAGCCCGTCGGGAGAGCCGATAAACAGTATATTTGTATCGGGAAATACTTCCTTCAGCTTATCCGCTATGGCAAGTGCCGGGTTTATATGTCCGCCCGTACCGCCTGCGGCAAATGCAACATTCATATTCTTTTCCTTTCACAAGCAGTAAATCAGGTGTTTGCGTCTTTGGATATACTGAGCAGTATTCCTACCTCAGCCAGCTGTGTCAGCAATGCGCTTCTGCCGTAGCTGAAGAACGGGAGCGAAATACCGGTATTCGGTATCGCATTGCAGGCAACCGCTATATTAAGGATAGCCTGCAGGCCTATCTGCAAAGTAATTCCGAATGCCACCAGCGAGCCGAACTTATCCTTTGCCCTTGCCGCAATGAAGAATCCTCTCACCTCAAAAAGCACAAACAGAAGAATTACCGTCATACCGCCGAAGAATCCAAGCTCCTCGCATATTATCGAGAAAACAAAGTCGTTCTGGCTTTCGGGCAGGTAGTAATATTTCTGCCTTGAGTTACCGAGTCCCAGTCCGAACAGGTTGCCCGAACCTATAGTTATAAGCGACTGCGAGGTCTGGTAGGTCGATTTTCCCATATCCGAGAAAGGATCAAGCCAGCCCTGCACTCTTTCCGTTATATAGTCCCACTGTACAACGTAGTACATTATAAGCACTCCGACTATAGCAAGCACGAAAAGCAGGATCAGACCCTTTGCGTTGCACTCACCGACTATCATCATTGCGTATATCAGCACACAGAAGATTATCATAGCGGAAACGTGTCTTTGCGCATAGCAAAGCACACATATAATTCCTATAAGGCAAAGATACAGCAGACAGCCGAGTATTCTTTCCTTCCTGCGTTCGTAATTTCTCTGAAGGAGATATGCTACAAGCAGGATAGATGCTATTTTCAAAAGTTCCGACGGCTGTATCTGCACGCCCGCTATAGTTATCCATCTCTTTGCGTCCGCAACAGCGTCACCCTTGAAGATAACCAGTATCATAAGTATAACGCTGAATCCGAAAAACGCCATTGCAGGATTAAGACCGTTGCCGTTGTCAAAATCCTTCTTTTTGCCGATCATTTTGAACGGCCTTGCCCACATACGATAATCTATGCGTGACAGAATTATCATCACGACAAATCCGACCACCGCCGCAACAAGCTGTTTTTGTGCGTAGGCAAAGCTGTTGCCTTCTTCCTGTAAAGCGTAGGCGTAGCTTGCGGAGGACATCATGATAATACCCATAACAAGCAGTATTATCACTACAGTGAACAGCGGCATATCGAATCTTCCACGCTTTGCGTTGGGAACATATTCCATCACCGGTGCGGCGGGAATATTTTTCCACCACTTTTTGAATCTTCCGCTTTTGTGCTTCTTTTCTTTTCTGATTCTCTTTTCCGGGGCAGGCTCAGCCTTTTGCTCCGGTATTGTTTCCCTTACGGGCGGAGTAAGCTGTATTCTTTCCGCTCTGCGTCTTTTTGAGGGATCATTCTTTTTACTTCCGTTATTATTTGCGTTGTTGGTATGTGTATCGTCACGCAGCTTGTCAATGTGTCGCTTTCCGTCTGTGTCACGGATATTCTGCTCATACATTGCTTTTCGCTGTTCATAGCTAAGACCTTTTTTATCCGACACGGACAATCCCCCTTTCGATATATTTTAATCAGTTGCCGAAATACTGCAGTAACACTCCGACTACGCAGGCAAACAGTTCGATAGCCGAGAACACCATTACGATCTTGCCCTCTTTCCAGCCGCTCATCTCGAAGCTGTGATGTATAGGTGTCATCTTGAAAAGGCGCTTGCCCTTTGTCAGTTTATAATAAGTCATCTGTATCATAACCGAAAGCGCTTCCCAGATATACACCGCACAGCAGATGACCATTACGAATTCCGTTCCCGTGCCTATTCCGACAGCGGTAACTATACCGCCTAAGAACATTGAGCCGGTGTCGCCCATCATCACCTTCGCAGGATGAAGATTCCACACCATAAAGCCAAGACAGCCGGCACCTGCCGCCGCCGCAACAAGTCCCATCTCACCCATACCTACAAGCGAGCAGATAAGCACATATGCACCGCAATAAACAAGTGTTACCGATGAGCAAAGCCCGTCAATTCCGTCTGTAAGATTGACCGCATTTACAAGATACAGTATGCCGAGTCCCATTACTATATAGTAGAAGATTCCGAAATCCACCTGTCCTAAAAACGGGAATGTTATTACAGTAGAGGTATCTCCTGCGATAACGTGAGAGGTAAAGAATGCGGCGATGATAAGCACCTGCATTATTATCTTCTGCATGGGCTTCAGACCCTCGTTCTGCTTCTTCTTTACCTTTATAAGATCGTCCACAAATCCGACAAAGCCGAACATAAGAGCCATAACAACAGCCGATATAGCCTTTGCAAGGTTCTGCGAGCCTACATCGTCCATAATTATCGCACCGCTTGCCCACATTATCGCAATGCCTGCCGCAAACGAGATAACAACACCTGCAATGAACATAACGCCGCCCATTGTAGGCGTGCCGTTTTTCGACTTATGCCAGGCAGGACCTATATCAAGTATCGTCTGACCGAATTTCAGTTTTCTCAGTGCAGGTATTGCCACAAATCCGAGCAGTGCGGTAATTCCGAAGCAAAGCACTGCGGTTATAACGGTAGCGGGAATATTCATAAATCAGTTTTCCTTCCTCTTCATTATATCTTTAACTATTTCCTTCTCGGAAAACGGCAGATACTCGTCACCGATTATCTGATAGGTTTCGTGACCCTTGCCGCAAAGGGCTATAACATCGTCCTTACGGGCGGTATCAAGCGCATAGGCTATAGCCTCACGTCTGTCTGTGATACATCTGCACGGCTTTTTACCGCTTATGCCCGTCATTACCTCCCTGATTATTTCATCGGGGTTCTCGTGAGCCGGATTATCGGAGGTGATAACAAGAATATCTGCGTTATCCTCAGCCGCCTTTGCCATCATCGGACGCTTTTCCTTGTCCCTGTCGCCTGCCGCACCGAACACGCAGATAAGTCTGCCCTTCGTCAAAGGTTTAAGCGTTGACAGCACCTTTATAAGTGCATCATCGGTATGAGCATAGTCTGTTATTACGGTAAAATCGCCTCTGTAGACAACGTTCATTCTGCCGTCAACACCGTCAAGATCCGAAAGTGCCTTTGCACATTCCGTCATATCAAATCCGAGAGCCGTAACCATCGCTATGGCACACAGCGAGTTCTGAACGTTATACAGCCCCGTCATATTCATATCAACACGGCAAGCGGTTTTCTCACGCTCGTTTACAAGCATATACGAGCATCCCGTTGCATTCATCCTGATAAATTCCGCATGATAATCGGCATTGCCTTCGGTGCTGTAGATTACCGCAATATCGGAAAACTCCCGTGCAAGCCTTTTGCCGTATTCATCGTCAATATTTATTACAGCGGTTTTGCACATTGTGAAAACACGCCTTTTTGCCTGAAAATAATTCTCCATCGTACCGTGATAATCAAGGTGATCACGGGTAAGATTCGTAAATCCTGCGACCGCTATCCTTTCATCGCCTATACGGTACTGGTCAAGAGCCTGCGAGCTTGCCTCCATAACGCAGTAATCTGCGCCGTTGCTCACCATTTCTCCAAGCCATGAATACAGAACAGTCGCTCTCGGTACGGTAGGAGTGCCGTGCTGTGACGGCTTAAGCTTGCCCGAGCAGGTATCGTTTCCCGCCGTGCCTACACATCCGCACTTCTTGCCGAGCGTGGTAAGAATATGCTTTACAAAATGTGCCGTAGTGGTCTTGCCGTTCGTTCCCGTGACCGCAAGCAGTCCAAGCTTCTCCGAAGGCTTACCGTAAAAGCTGTTCAGCAGCCTTGCAAGGCACAGCCTCGTGTTATCCGTAACAAGCTGTTTTCCGCACTTTATATCGTGGTCGGTGACTATCATAACAGCACCCTTTGAAAGCATTTCAGCCGCAGCGCTGTGACCGTCAAACCTTGCGCCCTTTACACAGACAAATATACTGCCCTGCTTTACCTCTGCGGTGTTGTCGGTAACACCCGTTACAACCGCATTTTGGGTCCCTGCCTTTTCGGCTTCGGGACAAATTTCATACAGCCTGATAATACCCACTCCTGTCAGAAAGATCGAATAGCCGAAAGCATCAGCCCGTTTCGTTGTTTACAAGGAAATTGACCTCTATAACAGATCCTCTGTATACCACCAGTCCGGAATTAACGCTCTGGCTTACCGCCTTCGCTTCGCTTCCTGTTGCCGCACCGGTAATACTTATGTTGAGGCCTGCCTCGCTCAGTGCCTTGTTTGCTTCTTCGACCGTCATTCCTATTACATTCGGCACAGTCGACATTCTGTAATCCGATAACGGAATATCTCCCATATACAGCATTACCGTGCTTCCGCTCGGCATAACCGTACCTGCCGACGGCACCTGACCTGTTACCTCTGTACCGTCCGTACTGCCTATGTACTCTGCCTTAAGTCCTGCGGCTGTAAGCTGTGCCTCCGCTCTTATACTGTTATATCCTCCGACCCACGGAACAGTAACATCCTGCTGTGCAAGCTCGTCAGCCGTATACTGAGGATATATTCCCATATATTCAAGGCCTTCCTTGAACACAGCCGATACTACGGGTGCCGCAATAGCACTGCCGTAGATATATCCCGATGTAGGCTCGTCACATACGACAAGCATAACATATTCGGGGTCGTCTATCGGCACTATGGCGCAGAATGTCGCAACATATCTAAGTTCCGGTGTCTTTCCGCTGTTGTAATCGTCTATCTTCTCTGAAGTACCGCTCTTGCCGCCTATGCGATAGCCGCTCATATATGCGTTACCGCCGCCGTTTGCGGTTACAACGTCCTCAAGTATCTTACGCATAGTTGCGCTTGTTTCTTCACTTATTACCTGACGTCTTACCACCGTCTGCGCAGACTTCACGACATTTCCGTCACTGTCTATTATCTTATCCACAACATAGGGTGTGACAAGCTTACCGCCGTTTACGACAGCAGCCGCCGCTGTAACCATCTGTATGGGCGTAACCTTTGTCGTCTGACCGAAGGCCGAGCTGGAAAGCTCAACTATTCCCATATCGGATTCTTTCACATACAGCGAATCTGCTTCGCCCGGCAGATCTATTCCCGTCTTTTCGGTAAAGCCGAATGCCTCGAAATATTTGCTGAACTTCTCCACTCCGAGAAGCTGACCTATCTTTATAAATGCAGGGTTGCACGAGCGAATCATCGCTTCTGTAAGATTTGATACACCGTGACCGCCTATGTTCCAGCATCTTATCTTCGTTCCGGCAACATCTGCAATGCCCGAGCATTCGAATGTGCTGTCAAGCGATACGACTTCCTCCTCAAGCGCCGAAGCGCAGGTGAACATCTTGAATACAGAACCGGGAATATACAGTTCGCTTACTGCCTTATTCTGCCACTGCTTTCCCCATATCTCCTGCTTTTTAGCAAGTATTTCTTCTTCGGTCTTCTTGTCGTCTGACATCTTGGCAAGCGTCAGCCTGTCGCTTTCAAAGTAAACATATGACGGATCGTTCGGATCGAATCCGGGCGATGTCGCCATTGCCACAATAGCGCCCGTTTTCGCATTCATAATAATTCCTGTACTGCGGTTCGCCAGCTTATGCTGTGAAACCGTGATCTCAAGATTCTTTTCAAGATAATACTGAAGCGTTTCGTCAATAGTCAGCACAAGGCTGTTGCCGTCCTTTGCCGAATAGCGTGCGGAATAGTCATAAGGCATTGCGTTTCCGTGAGCGTCTGTTGTTGTGATAACTCTGCCGTCCGTACCCTTAAGATACGAATTGTAGTATGCCTCGATGCCGTAGCCCTCTTCATTCTCGTTTACAAATCCCAGAACGCTTGCCGCAAGAGTTCCGTTAGGATAGCTCCTCTCACTGTTTTCAACAGTGTAAACGGAATAACGGTTAAGGTTGTTCTTCAGTACGAAGTTGTTGATTTTTTCAACGGTACTGCGGTCCACCTTCTTCTTGACCACATAATAGCGTGAAGAAGTGTCCTTGCACGCTTCCGTCAGCGTTTCATATTTAACGCCGAGTATCTCGCTTATCCCCTTACATATAAACTCACGGTTCTCAGGCTCGTTTTTTTCAATGTCGCCCGGCGAAATGATAACATCCCACACAGTAGCGCTTTGCGCCAGCACCTTGTTGTTGCGGTCATATATTGTTCCACGCTTTGCCTTTATGTCAAAGCTGCTCTGTTGCTGATCGGTAGCCATTGCGGACAGTTCCTTGCTGTCAATGACCGAAACCTTGAACAGCACACCGCTGACAATGCCGGTGACACCTATACACAATGCCACCAGAATAACCAGTATGCGTTTTTTCATGCCTTGCGTGAGCTTTAAGTCCATAGATTTCTCCTTGCCGGTAAAATGAGATAACGGCAAAAGCCGCCGATGATTTAAGCAATAAAAATTACTTTCGATAAAAAAGCATTATCCTTTCCTCGTAAACACAGCCGTATCAACGTGGAAAGGAGCCCTGCTTGTTCATTTATATGCCCTAAAATCCGAGATATTCTAAAATCCCGTTAAACCAGTCCTGAACAGTGACAAAGATATTGTCATTATCATTCTTCGCTGTTTCGGTCATGTTTCCGGTATTCATCTCAACGTATCTTTCCTGCGATGCGCTGACCTTCTGCATACCGAGTTCGCTGACTGCGTATTGCTCTACATTCTCAAGCGAAACCGATCCGCTCAGTTGATTGCTCAGTGCGGTATTTATGCTCTGTGCGTCCGATAACGCCTGCGTTTCGTTGCTTATCTTCAGATTGACCTCGCTGAGTGCGGCCTTGCTGTATAAGAACATTACAAACACTGCGAGGAAAACTGCGCCTATTACTGCCACTGCCACAGGTCTGCCTGATTTTGCAACGGAAGACGTAGCAACCTTAAGCTCCGGTTTCTTTTCGGGAGTCTGCTGTTCTTTTCTTTTTGACGTGTCGAACAAGGACATATCATAAGCCGTACTTGTTCTGTTGTGCGGTGTTGTCATTATTATTCCCCCTTATTAAAGTTTCTCTATTACTCTGAGTTTTGCACTTCTTGAACGGTTGTTCATTTCAAGCTCCTCGTTCCCTGCCGTTACGGGCTTTCTGTATACAAGCTCGCCTCTCGGCTTTTTTCCGCATACGCATACGGGGAAATCGGGAGGACAGGTGCAACCTGTGCAATAATCTCTGAATGTGTTTTTAACTATTCTGTCTTCTATTGAGTGGAACGTGATGATTGCGAGCCTTCCTCCTGCCTTAAGCCTTTCAAAAGCCTCCGACATTCCTTTTTTCAGTTCGTCAAGTTCACCGTTTACTTCTATTCTTATCGCCTGAAAGGTCTTTTTGCAAGGGTTCTTCTCCTTGCGGACCTTCAGCGGTACGTTCCTTTTTACTATCTCGGCAAGCTCCAGCGTTGTCTTTATCGGTGCGGTTTCTCTCGCTTTAAGTATACCGCTTACTATGCCGTGTGCGAATTTCTCCTCGCCGTACTCGAAAAGTATCTTTTCCAGCTGTTCCTTGCTGTATTCGTTAACAACATCATAGGCGCTAAGCCCGCTCTTGCTCATCCTCATATCAAGAGGTGCGTCCTCGTGATAGGAAAATCCTCTCTCAGCCGTATCAAGCTGATATGATGAAACTCCGAGATCCATCAGCACCCCGTCAACCTTGCCGACTCCGATTTCATCAAGACTTTCGTCAAACGTTGAAAATTTTCTGTTGATAAGCGTGTGGGGATAGTCCTTCAGCTTTTCCTCCGCCGCCTTTACAGCGTCGGGATCACGGTCAAAGCCGATAAGCCTGCCCGTTGTAAGACGCTTTGCTATCTCGGACGAATGTCCCGCAAAGCCTGTCGTACAGTCAACATAAATACCGTCGGGCTTTATATCAAGCGATTCTATAGTTTCACTCAACAAAACGGGTATATGAATAGGTTTTTCGCTCATATTTCCTCCCGTTTATATTCCAAGCTCAAGCGCAAGCTCTGTCAGATCTTCGTTGTTTGTGTTCTCGTTGAACTTTACCCACGAAGCTTTATCCCATATTTCCGCAGTACCCTCAAGTCCGACTACCACAACATCAGCGGTCAGCGTTGCGTACTCTCTGAGCGGCTGAGGAACAGAAACTCTTCCCTGCTTGTCCGCCGAAATCTCATAAGCACTGCCGAATAAGAATCGTTTTATACTTTGAGTTTTCACCTGCGGAAGTTCATTTATTCTGGCAACCAGCTTCTGCCAGTCCTCTTTTGAATACACCTTTATGCAGGCTGTACCTATTGTTTTCGCAAGGACAAGATCGTTTCCCATTTCTTCACGGAGTTTAAGCGGTATGTTCATTCTGCCCTTTGCATCAAGTGTAGATTTGAATTCGCCTATCACGAGCCTGTCCCTCCTTTCACAAAAAGATACGCCGAAGAGGTGCGACCCCGCACATTTTTCAGAAAAGTTGAATTTCAATGAAAAATAAGTGTCCAAAGCCCCACCAAAGTGTCAAAAAGTGTACATTTATATTATACAGCCCACAGAAAAAAATTTCAAGTGGAAATTTTATCATTTGCTCCAAAAAAGTATCTAAATGCAGTTTTTGAATTTAGTATATTTTGCACAAAAAACAGCCCTTGAAACAAGGGCTGAACATGATATTTATTGTTACTTTTCAACATATTGTATGTCTTGAGGCAACAGCAACAAGATATTGAGAAAGTGGTGCTTGTGACACAAAATCACAGCTTCCTGCAAAAACATTTATTTTTTTCTGCGGACATACGTCACATACCTGAACGGGTATTTCTCACCTGTGACAATATCCTCCTCGTTTTCCTTCTCCCAGTCCGGATTATTGTCAAGATTCGGGAAGAACGTATCCGCCTCAAAGCTGTGAAGAATTTTTGTTATATGTGCCTTTTCGCAATAAGGCAGAAGCTGTTCATATACGCTTCCTCCGCCAAGCACGAATATCGGCTTATCCGCAGTTTTCGAGTATTCCAGAAACTCATCCACACCGGTAAAGCACTTAATTCCGAGATAATTTTCCGGGTGGTGCGTGATTATAAGGTTCTCCCTGTCGGGAAGAGGTCGCTTAGGAAAGCTCATATAGGTCTTGCTTCCCATAACTATTATGTTTCCGACCGTCATAGCCTTCAGCCTTTTCAGATCCGGCGAAAGATGTGCGAGCAGGTCGCCGTCCTTGCCTATCCCGTAGTTTTCATCTACCGCTACAATAATTTCCATCTTAAAATCCTTTCCGTTTATCTTATTTCAGTGTGTTGACCGAAATATAGCTGTATATGCTGTAAAGCGTATCTTCACCGCTTTTCTTATAGCCCTTTATTCTGAACTTGTACGCCGATCCGCTCTGAAGTGCGGTTGCGGTGCATTTTGCCGTACCGTTGCCGACAGTCACAGTGAGCTTCGTCCACCGTCCGTCCTTATAGACCTCCGCTGTATATGCGTCATAAGAACCTTTGTACCAGCTTATCGTTACAGTGTTCTTTGTAGCCTCTGCCTTATAGAATTTTACGGTTTCGTTTATCAGAGTATAGGCGGAAATATAAGCATAATCGCTGTACAGAATTTTACCGTCCGCATTTTTATATGCTCTTACCCTGAACTTGTACTTTGCTCCGCTCTGTAGCGAAGATGCAGTGCATGACGCTGAATTTCCGCCGGATGATACAGTGAGTTTCGTCCACTGTCCGCCCTTATATATTTCGGCAGTATAGCCGTCCGCATAAGAAGATTTGCTCCAGCTGAGGCTGACAGAAGAAGCCGAGCTGTTACCCGCCTTAAGTCCCGAAACGGCCGAAGGCAATGTATATGCGGATATGTAAGCGTAGTCGCTGTACATCGTGTCGCTTCCCGACCTTCTGTATGCCCTCACTCTGAACTTATACTTTGATCCGCCCTGTAAAGCGTGTGCCGATGCTCTCGCCTTATTTCCGCTGCTCGACACCGAAAGCGATACCCATCGACCGCCCTTGTATATCTCGACTGTGTAGCCGTCTGCAGAAGAGTCGGTATCCCACGAAACCGTCAGCAAATCGTCCGAAGAACCGTCACAGGCAAGACCGCCCACATTGCAGGGAGGTATCGCTCCTGTTATTTTCAGCGTAAGCGACGTACTTATACCGTTTATTTTTGCAGGCAGTGTGACCGCACCCGCCGCCCACGGCTGAACGCTTTGCGTATCGCTTATTTCGAGCCGACCGTGCAGCTTGGCGCATAGTTCACCTATCGGATAATCCGCCGTACTTCCGTTTGTATAAACGACCTTCGCCCTGATTTTCGTTTCGTTGTAAATAAATCTGAAATATGTACTGCCGTCGCTTTTCTTTGCATAGTACCCGTCATTTTTCGCAGTTAATGTATCCGCACCGCCGGTCATATACAGTGATACGCTCTTTACAGGATTTTCGATAACGTTGAACGAAAACTCCGCCGTAATCCCCCCTACAGTGCAATAACCCGTGTTAACACCCACAGAGAGCGCCTTATCCCCTTGTGAAAACTTAGGCTCATACCCCGTTATCTGCTTTAAATCGGCGGCGTTACAGCTGACCGTTGTACCGTCCGTGTAGATTATTTTTACGTTGTAGTCATATCCTGCTAAGTCATATTCAAAGCGTTGCGATATGTTGCCGCTCTCGTCAGCGACCACCCTGTAATCGCCCTTCACGTTACAGATTGCATTGATAGTATACATCGGAGTGACCGACAGCGACTTTATCCTTGTTGCCGCTACCGTGAAAACCGCTTTTGCGCTTTTCGTGCCGAGCGTATATGTTACGGTGTGCCGACCGTTCCCCCACACGCTTTCACTCTGCCCGTCCGAAATGACAAGCGGAGCTCCGAGCGTAGCGGTCAGTGCGGTTATCTCGCTTCCTGTATAGCTTCGGCTGTAACCGCCGTAGTCTACCGTCAGCTTTATTTTATCATAATCGTAAACGTCATAATAGCTTATCTGACTGTATTTACCCGTGCTGTCGTCATAACGGTAGACAGTGTGCCTGTCCGAAACATCAAGCACAGATCGTACCGGTGTCACACTTATTGACGCTACCGCATCCGCCGCATAAGCCCTGCCGTCATCTCCCTGCATAGCAAACAGCGATACCGCCGTAATAAAAATCACGGCGGTGGCAAAATATGACATTACTTTAATCAGATTTTTCACGCTATACATATTTTACTTTTCTTTCGGGAAATCACTTGCTCTTTACCAGTCCTAAAATATCGCCTAACTTAAGTCTGTTGCCGGTGTGCAGTATTATCTGCTCATACACACGGGCAACCAGCAGTGCCATAAGCACCACGAACACGCACAGGACCAGTACGGCAAGAAGCGCCTGAGGTATATCTATCGCCCCTGTCAGCAGTGCCGATGGAATCGAGAACGGCGAGGAAATCGGCAGATAGTATGATACAAGCGCCATTGTGTTCGCCTCTCCGCCCATTGTGGACGGGAAATAAGCAAGATAGAAGCCGAGTACCCCTATTATCGACATAGGCTGCATTGCGGCATTGAGGTCTTCCATTCTGCTGACCGTAGCGCCTATAAGCCCTGCGATAAGCGCAAAGAATATAAATCCCACTATGAACACGACTATAATAAGCACAATCACAACAGGCGAAAAACCGCCGAGTGCATTTCCTACTTCATTCATAAGCTGACTTGTAACTGCTCCCGTTTCTTCAGACGAGCCTATGATTGACGATGACAAAGGCGTTGAAACAACGATTCCGAGTACACCCGATGCAATGATCATCATAAACTGTATCAGTGCAAGCGAGCCCATAGCAAGTATCTTGCCGATAATTATCGCAAGCGGTCTTACAGATGTCAGCAGAAGCTCCATTACCTTCGATGTCTTTTCCTGCGCTATCGACTGTGCGACCATCTGACCGTAAATAAAGATAAGCATAAACAGCACAAGAGAAGACAGCATAGGCAGTACCATTTTCACCACAAAGCCGAAGTCATTTTCGGTAGGCTCTCCCGCAACCGACTGGTAGACCGAAACCGTCTTGTTGACAGCCGCAATCTGCTCGTCGGTAAGTCCCGCCCTTGACAATCTTACGCTGTCAAAAACGCTTTTAAAGGTTTCACCGAAGCCGTTCGCCGTACCCGATGACACCGATTCATCACCCGGACGTGATGCGTAAATATCATACCCGATTTTGTTTTCCCTGATAACTATCAGCAGGGACTTGTTTTCGCCCTTCACCTTTTCGGTAAGCGACTGAATATCTGCGTCCTTGCCGCAATCATTGATTTTTACGCCGAGTTCGGATAAAAAGCCCTCATAATCTTTGCCCGACGTGATTCCCGTCGTATCGGCAAAATATACCGTGCCGACAAGCCCTTCCCCGTCACCCGTTATATCCCCGTCATCAGAGGTTGAACGGCTTCCGATAAGCGCAGGGAGAACTCCCGCAAGAAGTGCAATTGCAAAAACAAGCACAATGATGATTACCGAGCTTACCTTGAACGCCTTTGACTTTGCCGTCTGTCTGAAAGTAAAAGCAAATACGCTTTTCCAACCGTATGTACCTGTTTTCACGCCTCGTCACTCCTTCCTGCCTCTTTGTCGGCTCTTTCTATGTTCTCAACAAATATTTCATGCAGGCTCGGCTCTCGAAGCTCATAACGCACAAGCGGCATTCCGCTGTCAACAATCATTTTAAGAAGCGATTTTGCCTGCTCCTCCGACTGTATTTTAAACGTGAGCTTATCGGGAGTTATCGTTTCGGGTACAAGACCGCACTGTGCGGCAAGCGGCAGCACATCGCCGTCACACTTTACCGACAGGTTCACTCTGCCGTAGCTTTTCTTTATCTTGTTAAGGTCGCCCTGCAATACCGCCGTACCGTGATGAAGTATCGTAATATCCTTGCAGAATTCTTCTATTACGGGCATCTGGTGGCAGGACATGATTATATACTTTTTCTTCTCTATCTGCTCGTTTATAACGCTCTTGAAAAGATCGGCGTTAACAGGATCAAGTCCGCTCAGCGGCTCATCAAGTATGATAAGCTCAGGGTCTGCGACAAGCGCCGCCACAAGCTGTACCTTCTGCTGATTACCCTTTGAAAGCTGCTCCGCTCTCTTGTCCTCATAGCCGCTTAGCTCAAGCCGCTTGAACCAGTACGCAAGCGACTTATCAATATCCGCACTGCGCATACCTCTCAGCTTTGCAAAATAGGTCAGCTGTTCGCTTATCTTGTATTTCGGATAAAGCCCACGTTCTTCCGCCAGGTATCCGACTTTTTCCGTGACAGGCGATAACGCCTTACCGTTCCACAGCACCTCGCCGCTGTTGCGGCTGAGCATACCGAGTATTATTCTTATAGCGGTGGTCTTGCCTGCGCCGTTTGTTCCGAGCAAGGCATATACACCCGGCTCGCTAAGCGTAAAGCTGAGCGGATGAAGTGCCGTGAAATTACCGTATTGCTTGGATATTCCGTTTACTTCGAGCGACATATCAGTATTCGTTTCCTTCCTGTATTCTGCGATAAACGCCATCCTTGCCGTCTGTCGCATTTATTCAAGTATAACACAAAAGCCGTGATTAAGCAACATCCGGTAAATTTTGCACGGAAATTGCTAACTGTTTATGTGTTATATTAACAGTATAACCACTTCAACCCGATTTGTCAATACTGTTTCGCAAATTTTTTGAAAAACTTAATTTTTCTTTTTTCCTGCCGATATTAATTATAAGGAATATTGTATGTCGGTTACAGCTTACAATACGGTTTTACAATCAGATTAATAATCAGGAAAGGACTAACTGATATGGAAATAGCAAAGGTAGCAGAACAGGCGGCTGTCACAGCTCAGACAGCACCAAAGACAAGCGTACAGACATCAACGGAGAAGGCAAAAAGCACCCTCACAGCCGATAACGCCGACAAATATGTAAAGAGCGAAGACACCTTCACTCCCGCATATACAAAGAAATCGGCACAGAAAAAAGAGGTCGACAACGCAGACAGATCACAGTTCAGAACTGTCGCACAGTCAAAGGCAGACCACCTTGCAAGCGTAGTCGAAACTATCATCTCTCATCAGGCATCAAGCACAACAAATAAAAACGCAAAGCAGATAGAGCTTTCCGATGAGCTTAAGAGCCAGATTGAAGAAGCAACAGGAAAGAAGTTCGAAAGCGAAGATGTGACCGACAAGGAAAGCAGTGCTGATTACTGGGGAGCAGAAGCTACAGCCAAGCGTATGTTCGAATTTGCAAAGAATCTCGCAGGCAACGACAGCAAGTACGCCGATTCTCTCAAGGACGCTTTTATCAAGGGCTTCGGCCTTGCAGAAAAGGCTTACGGCGGCAAGGGTAAATTACCCTCTGTATGCTACGAAACATACGACAAGGTAATTGATATGTTCGACAGCTGGGGCAAGGAAAAGACAGAAGATAAGACAGACGGTAAGGATACTGTAAAAGTAGAGGCGGGCAACAAGTCCGAATCATCCGCACAGTAAGACGTAAGGGCAGTTTCGGAGTGCCTTTACACAGCACACTGTCTTATATCACAACGAATAATGCTTTTACATAGTCTGAAACGGCTGTGTAAAAGCATTTTCTTTTGTAATCAGTATAGATTTCCGACATTTCTCTATGACTTTTATTTACATTTTCCGTAATATTATTACAAATTCATCTTGACATATTCTCGGATTTCTGATAAAATTTCCATAGTATTATAAGATAACTGTCGATAGAAGGTTATCATAAGCGTATTCTATAAAACAAGAAGGGTTCGGCGGTCTGTTGGCAGACCGTTTTTCAGTTATGAAAAGATTTAATTTCAAGGCACTTGCAAAAATATTTGCAAAATGCACCGCAGCCGCCGTTTTAAGTGCGGTTTTCATATTAAGCGGCTGCTCCGATAAAAGCGCTGTATCGTCAGACGCTCTGCCTGTGATAATTATAGGCAGTGACGAATACGAGCCGTACAACTTCAGCGACAAAAACGGCGATCCTGCAGGCATAGACGTGGAGATTGCAAGCGAGGCATTTCTCAGAATGGGCTACAAGACACAGTTTAAAAACATTGTCTGGGATGAAAAGGATAAAATGCTCGCTGACGGCAAGGTCGATTGCCTGTGGGGATGCTTTTCGATGAACGGCAGAGAAGACAAGTACCGATGGGTAGGCCCTTATATGAACAGCAGACAGGCTGTAGCCGTCAGAGCCGACAGCAATATCTACTCTCTGTCCGACCTCAGCGGAAAAAGAGTTGCCGTGCAGTCAAGCTCCAAGCCCGAAGAAATACTCTCACAAAATAGCGCCGATATTCCGCAGGTAAGCGGACTTTACTGCTTTGTCAGAACCGAATACATTTTTGCCGCCCTGCGTAAGAACTATGTCGATGCTGTCGCAGGTCACGAGTATATGCTCCGTGTTTTCATAAACGAGTCGGACGATAAATACAGATTGCTTGACGAAAGCCTTCTGCTGTCAAAGCTGGGCATCGCCTTTGCAAAGGACAACGACTCCGCACTGCCCGAAAAGCTGAGAGCAACGCTCTATGATATGAAAAATGACGGCACACTGGCGAAGATTGCCGTAAAATACGGACTTGACCCAAATACCGCACTCGGAGGTATAACCCTTGAATAAATTAGAGCACAAAAAGCACTTTCGCAAGCCGATCTTTATTATAACCGTCATAGGAATAATTCTGGCGGCAGGGATTTTCTCCGTTTTTTCATATATTAATACAACGAATGCAAAAAACGTGACCGACCGCACAATAGAATATATCAGAAGTCAGTGTATCCGCTATGAAGAAATAACTGCGTCCGACCTTGCAAAGAGCCTTTTCAGGATAATCGACAAGACGCAGGAAATAAGCCGTGACATTGCGGATTTCAACGATTGCTCCATCGAAAGACTCAAAGAATTCGTGGCAGATCTCAGCATCACCGGAGTTATAGTGCTTGACGAAAACGGCACACCCGAAAACGAGTATTACACCGATGATACAGGCTATAACGTGTGGCAGGATTACATAAAACAGAAAAAGCTGACAAGCGTTGCGATCGATACCTCAAAGACCTACTCAGACAGGCTTTTCTCGTTGCCGTATGACGCAGACAGCGAAAGCGATTACTGCTACGACTTTGCGGCAGTCACCAGAAAAGATAAAAAGGGAATCGTATTCGCCTATCTGAAGCAATCGAAAGAAACTATCAATAACGGTCAGCTGACTCTCGATTCTCTGTTTTCCGGCTTCAACCTTGCAATGAACGGCCATATCATACTGACAGACGGCAGTAAGGTTATAGCCACAAACAACGATTTATACAAAGAAAAAACGGTTTCCGAATGCCCCGTGATAAACAGCTTTGCAGAAAAAAGCACCAATGACGCAGATTTTGTAAGGATAACCGACCCTTACGGCACTTATTACGGCGGTATGGATAAATGCAGAAGCTACTACGTCTACGTTTACTATCCCGCAAAGGAGGTCTATATCGGAAGCTGGACCGCCACCTCTATTTTCACAACTCTTTATATAATTCTCTTCCTTGCCGCAAGCCTTATTTACAGGGTAATAAGCATAAGGCACCTGCGTGAAAGTCATATTACAGAGGAAAAATACAACGAAAAACTGCTGAAGTCTGCCGAAGAAGCAAGACGTGCGAATGCCGCCAAGAGCGACTTTTTACGCAGAATGAGCCACGATATAAGAACGCCGATAAACGTCATAATGGGAATGACGGAGATTGCCGACAAGAACGCCGACGATGCCGAAAGGCAGGCAGAGTGCAGAGAAAATATCCGTACTGCGTCAGGCTATCTGCTTGAGCTTGTAAACGATGTACTTGATATGGGCAAGCTCGAATCCGGCGAAACCTACCTTGAGCATATTCCCTTCGACCTATATGAGATGTTTGACGAGATTGCCGTCCTTAACGGGCATAACCTTCAGCGAAAGAACATCACGCTTACCTTCGAGCATTGCGAAAACCTTCACAACAAGCTGATAGGAAGCCCTCTGCACGTCAAGCGTATTCTGATGAATATCATAGGCAATGCCATAAAATACGGCAAAAACGGAGGCTATGTAAAGGTTTCCGTCAGCGAATCCGAGTTTGACGAAAAAATTCCCGATACGGTTGTTATAAATATAACGTGTAAGGACAACGGCATCGGTATGGGCGAAAACTTTATGAAGGTAATGTTCGAGCCGTTTATGCAGGAAAACGATCAAGCCAGAACCTTCTATCAGGGTACCGGACTCGGTCTTGCTATTGCCAAAAAGCTTACCGAAAATATGAACGGTAAGATCGATTGCGTAAGCCGCAAGAACATCGGCACATGCTTCACAGTAAGCCTGCCGTTTGAAACGGATAATTCGTGTGAACGCACCGACAGGAGCAAGGTCACCGTCGGAGAAAGCTCGCTCGAAGGACTTACAATACTGCTCGCAGAGGATAACAGGCTGAATATGGAAATAACCGAATTCCTCCTCACAAACGAGGGTGCCACCGTCATAAAAGCATGGAACGGCAAAGAAGCAATCGAGATTTTCGAGCTATCCGAAGAATACAGCATAGACGCAGTGCTGATGGATATAATGATGCCGGGAACAGACGGCATCACCGCAGCAAAGACGATACGCTCAATGAAACGTGCGGATGTTGCCACCGTTCCTATAATCGCACTTACGGCAAACGCTTTCACCGATGACAAGGAAAAGTCACGCAGTGCAGGAATGAACGAGCATCTGACAAAGCCCGTAGACTCGTCAAAGCTGAAAAGCGTAATTTCCGGATACACCGGCAAAAAGGATCTCACACTGAGAGAATGCTACCTTCTTGCAGGCGAAAGCTATGACGATCTGCTTTCCCGTCTTGGTTGCGATGAAAAGATAATATATAATGCGGTAAAGGAATTTATGCTCGACCTGCATTACATAAGGCTTCTGCGTGCAATTGAAAACCGTGATACCGAAACCGCCTTCAAGGCCGCCCACACAATGAAAGGCATCTCGGCAAACCTCGGGTTCACTAAAATGTACTCTGCGTTCTCCCTTGTCACAGAAGAACTGCGTTCAGGCAATATTGAAAAGGCCGCAGAGCTTATGACCCGTGCGACCGATGAATATCAGAAGATAATTGCCATTCTCAAAAGATGTATGTTCGATAAATAGTTTAAATCACATCCTGTGTAAAATCCACAGCCTTCCCCAAAAAAGCGGTACACCGAAAATGTACCGCTTCAGATTGTCGAAAAACCAATAATTATTAAACCACACAGTGAAATATATTGCCAACACCGCCGAAAACACTTTCCGTGCTGACAAGGAATTAATATTTTCGTGAGTGTATCTGTACAACTGCTCTAACATTGACCCTTCAAAAAAACGCTACTAACCTGAGATATATGTACTAACCTGCGGACGTGTAGCGTTAAGCGTCCCTGCATCGACAGGATATACAATGTTCAGGTGGTTATTCGAGTTTAGCCAACACCCCGACGGGG
>ENA-OZYR01000012-OZYR01000012.1-human-gut-metagenome-genome-assembly--contig:-NODE-12-length-56054-cov-11.960624_pt1 | contig 56054 bp, 47 predicted proteins | sample MGYA00243636_ERZ654129 | MGnify/ENA primary metagenome ERZ654129 (study PRJEB26926, sample SAMN06165232) | human gut metagenome | biome: ENVO:00009003; feature: ENVO:2100002; material: ENVO:00002003... | reverse complement strand
CCGGGGGAAAGGGGTTTGGGGATAGGGATAATAAATCAGAAGTTTATTTCAAAAACAGACTTTTTCTACAAGCTGGTATGCCCCCGTCTTAACGGGGGCATTTTTCCTTATTATATTGACATTAAACCGATGTAATGATACAATTGAAATATAATATAAACCGGAGTGTGAAATTTTGCTATCATCATTAATCGCCACGGTCGATTCACCGACCGATAAAGAACTGATAATACAGCTTTACAATACATATAAGCAATTTATGTACAATATCAGTATGTCGCTCCTCGGAAAGCGTGAAGACGCCGAGGATGCCGTCCAGGATTCATTTGTGAGGATTATTGACAATCTTGACAAGATAAACAATCCGTATTCCAGAAAAACAAAATCCTATATAACCGTTATCACCAAAAACGTCTGTCTTGATATGATACGCAGAAATCACAACGACGAAGAGCTTGAGGACAAGGATATTCCGTTTGAGGACAGCTATACGGATTTTGAAAACAGCAATGCGACATACGAACAGATTATCAAAAATCTAAAGCAGCTGCCGCCAAGACTGAAAAACATAGCGTTCCTGTTTTTTGTACAGCGGCTAAGCCCTAAAGAGATAGGCGAAATGCTGAATATCAACACAAATACGGTTTATGCGTATGTTTCAAGAATAAGAAAAATCCTGCTCGATACAAAGGATGAAAATATATGACCAACGATGAAAAAATCGCTATAGCGTTAAAAAGCGATTATCTGTCTGAGCTGTCTGTTTTTGAGATGCTCCCGAATTCAAGGATAAGATCCGGATTCGACAGACGAATGAAAAAAATGATAAGCAAATCATATACCGACACCGCAAAAACGGTAAGGCACCGCAGAGTAAAGCTGAGGCTGGCAATTGCCGTGATAATAGCCGCTACTGCCGCTCTGGCAACAGGCGGAACTATCCTGCTGAAGCACTGGGATACGTTTGCGGTCAAGGAAAATGACAAATACTCGGTCATACTGATAAGCGATGCCGAGGATTCGCCTCAGTGTATCACACGGTATTATGAGCCTGATCTCGACAAAACCGCATACGCCACACGGCTTATAGAGAAAACCGAATATGCCTATATTGTCGAATACATAAATAAGCACGGCAAACAGCTGATTTTTACTCAATGCACAAGACCACAGATGGAAAATGCACAGATCGGAACGGAGGAGGCACAGATTCCTCCGGAAAAAGTCGAGCTGGGGGATACAAGTGCAATGTATTGTGTTTCCAAAAAAGGTATGGCATTTCTTATGTGGGATAACGGCGAGTATATGTTCCATATCACAGCGACCGGTTTTAGCAGGGACGAACTGTTCCGTACCGCAATGTCGATAAAAGAGTTAATCTCAGATTAAGGCTGAAATTAACCCGACTAAATACATAATTAAAAGCGAGGAGTAATCATGAGCAACAGAAAGGCAATTGTACTAAACGATAAATCCGTAAAAACAATCGGAAGGACGTATTTATATAACGATACGCTGTGGGCGGCGTTTTCCGGCGCGGGTGCGGAATTCATTTTTACGGGTAAAAAACTTGAAATCACCGTTACGGGCGACTTTGCATCGACAGCGGGCAATGACGAGAATTATGCAAGAATCGCAATATATGTCGACAATGAACAGGTTGTCGACGATATGCTCGATGAAAAGGAAAAAACGTACAAGGTGCTTGAAAGCGAAAGTGCAGAATGCAGGAATGTAAGGATAATCAAGCTGTCCGAGTGCGCAATGTCAACATTCGGGATAAAGCCCGTTATGATTGCGGAGGATGAAAAGATAGAGCCTGCGCCCGCAAAAAATTTGAAAATGGAATTTATAGGCGATTCTATCACCTGCGGATACGGAGTTGACGATCCGGATAAGGAGCATCATTTCAAAACAGCCACAGAAGATGTCACAAAAGCGTATGCGTATAAAACGGCTCTTGCGCTGAACGCCGACTACAGTATGGTTTCGGTGAGCGGCTACGGAATTATTTCCGGCTTTACGAATGACGGGAACAAGATTCCGCAGCAGACAATACCGCAATACTATGACAAGCTCGGCTTCTCGTATAATAAGTTTGCTGATAGCATCACGGTTTCGGAAACCGAGTGGGATTTTGAAAGGTACAAGCCGGATATTATAGTTATAAATCTCGGAACAAACGATATGAGCTATGCGACAACAGATGAAAGAAAAGCGGAATTTGAAGACGGTTATCTCGATTTTCTGAAGAAGGTACGCTCGCTCAATCCAGATTCCTATATATTCCAGACCTACGGTGTAATGGGAATTTCGCTTGAGGAAAATATCGAAAATGTCCGCAGAAAATACATGAGTGAAACAGGCGATGAACGAATCACGTTTATTCCGCTTACGATGCAGGACGAGGATGCTGACGGAATAGTGGCGGACTGGCACCCAAGCCCAAAGACGCACAGCCTGGTTTCCCAAAAGGTCACAGCGGCAATAAAGGAAACTCTCGGTTACAAATAACCGTCCGGCTAGACCCGACGGCACTGGCATATCCGCATTATTTGAATGTTTGCGGCCGTCAGAACAGACAATTTTCAAAAATGACTTGACATCGGCAACCGATTAAGGTATAATATTTAATTGCATAGGCGCAAGACAGGCACACATCGGTGCCGAGTAATAACAGGAGGAAGAAAGAAATGAAAAGAACATACCAGCCTAAGAAGCTCCAGAGACAGAAAGAACACGGATTCAGAAAAAGAATGTCTACAAGAAACGGACGTAAGGTTCTCGCAAGAAGACGTGCAAAGGGCAGAAAGCACTTAAGCTACTGATTCTGTCAATGAATGAGTATGCAAAGAAATATGTCTGCATAAAAAAGGACAAGGAATTCAGATTTCTGTTCAAAAAAGGTGACAGTATTGTTACCGATGCATTCGTATGCTACGCAAGGGAAAGCAAGAGGCGGGTAAACCGCATAGGAATCGTTACAGGCAAAAAGGTCGGCAATGCCGTAAAACGCAGTCGTGCCAGAAGGGTCATAAGAGAAGCGTTCCGCCTTATTGAACCCCTGCTCCGTGAAAAGACACAAAAAAGATACGACTTTATTTTCGTTGCAAGGGCAAAAACCCCTGTGATGAAATCGACAGAGGTATATCTTCGGATGGAAAAGCAATTGCTGAAAAGATATGCCGCACCGGCGAATAATCAACCGGACAAAATACAAAAATAAAATGAAATATGTACTTTTATTTTTCGTAAAGATATACAGAATGACTTTGTCAAAATGGCTGCCTCGTTGTTGCCGCTTTACTCCGAGCTGTTCGGAATATGCGATGATCGCACTCCGCCGCTTCGGTGCGGTAAAGGGCAGCTATTTGGCTATACGGAGAATTATCAGATGCAACCCTTTTTCTGAGGGTGGCTATGACTATGTACCCGAACAATTTTATTTTTTCAAAAGGACCAAGCCGTAATATCGGCACTACTAACGGAGGGTGATTTCCATAGATTTCTTATACACCATAATCGGTACGCCTCTCGGCTACATTATGTGGCCTATTTATCTTCTTTTACAGAATTTCGGTTGGGCGATACTGATATTCACTGTAATAGTCAAAATAGCAATGCTGCCGCTTCAGATAAAGCAGCAGAAGAATATGGCGTTTTCTCAGCTGTTCGCTCCCAAGGTAAAGGAAATACAGCAGAAATACCGCAACAACCGTGATAAGCAGGCAGAAGAAATGCAGAAGCTGCAGGCACAGGGCTATAACCCTGCCGGCGGCTGCGGACCTCTTATTCTGACAATGGTAATACTGTTCGGTGTCATTGATGTCGTATATAAGCCCATGACACACATGGAGCATCTGTCATCGTCGGATATTTCAAGCACTATAACGGTAGCGCAAGAAACCGAATATGCAAAGATATTCTTAAACGAATACAACAAGCAGGATGCCGAGCTTATTTTAAAGTATAAGAACGGCGATAAGGATGCAATTTTCATTTCGGAATCCAACGACGGCACTCAGCTGACGCACGAGTTCAAGGATGACGAGAATTTCAAGAACAATTATACCGATAAGGATCCCAAAACGATCAGCACGGCAGACAGAGAAACCTACGGTTCATTCTCTGCCGAGCAGTACAGCGATTTAACAGGTGATAAGTCAAGACTTACAGCTGAAACAAAGAACAGACTTGCGGCTGTTGCAGGCAAGTACAAGGGTATGCAGATGGAGCTTCTTGCTCTTCAGGTTTATGAGCAGTACCCCGATACGTTCAAGGAAAGTAAAATACTTTCAGATGATGTAAAGGGCAGACTTGCATCACTGTCACACAATATGATGTTCTGCGGTCTGAACTTCGGTTCAACACCTAAGCTTGCTTTCGAGCCGCTGATAATCATACCGATATTTGCATTCGTTCTTTCACTTGTTCAGACTGTACTTTCCCAGTATCTCAACAAGAAGAACAATCCCGAAATGGCAAACGCAGGCGGTGCGGGTATGAAGGTAATGCTTTATCTCATGCCCTTATTCTCACTGTGGATTTCGTTCAGCGTTCCTGCCGGAGTAGGTTTCTACTGGGGTGTCAACTATGCACTCGGCATTGTGCAGTCACTGGTAATGCAGAAGCTGTACAGCCCTGAAAAGCTCAGAGCCGAGGCTGAAGAGAAGATGAAGGAAAGAAAGCTCAAGGAAAGACAGGTCACAACGACCGCTGTTGTTACAGATGCCGATACAGGCGAAGAAAAGACCGTAACAAAGACAGAAACACTTTCACAGAAGGAAATCAACAGACGTAAGCTGGCGGCGGCAAGAAAAGCCGATGCCGAAAAATACGGCGAAGAATACCACGAAGAAGACGACGATTGAGAATCGACGGAAAGGACAGACTTATGAAAAAGATATATACAGGTAAGTCACTTGACGAACTCAAGGCGCTTGCCATATCAGAAATCAAGGAACTCGGCGTTGATGAAGCTGACATAAAGATAACCGTAGTTGAAGAACCTGTCAAGAAGCTGTTCGGCAAGAAGGGCGACTATAAGATAGAGGTTGAATTCGAAACTGTTACCGAAGCCGCTCCTGCTGCTGCCGATGAAACTGCTCCGGCTGAAGCCGCTGAAGCCGCTCCTGCCGTAACAGATGCTGACCACACAGAAAAGGTAGCTATGGCTGCGGCTTATCTTGAAAAGGTTCTTACCGCTCTCGGCGTTGAGGACTTCAAGGTAAACATAATCGAAAAGGAAGACATAACTGTTCTTGATATAGTAGGCGAAAAGCTTGGTATCGTAATCGGCAGAAGAGGCGAAACACTCGACTCTTTACAGTACCTTGCAATTCTTGCAAGCAACCGTCACGATGAGCCTTACTGCCGTATCACAGTTGATTGCAACGGCTACAGGGATAAGAGAGAGGAAACTCTCAAGTCGCTTGCAGAGCGTACCGCTAACAAGGTGCTCCGTCAGGGCAGACGTATTACCCTTGAGCCTATGAATCCTTATGAGCGCCGTATCATTCACAGCAAGGTCGCTGAGATCGAAGGCGTATACAGCAACTCTATAGGCGAAGAGCCTTACAGAAAGGTCGTTATCTCGGCTTCTCAGCCCCACAGAGATAACAACAGAAGAAACGACCGCAAGGGCGGAAGAAGAAACGGCAACGGTACAAACCGCTCATACAAGCAGAGTACCGGGTTCTCGACATCTTTTGAAAGAGAGTACAAGCGTTCGCAGACTGCTGTTGAAAATACTGCGTCAGATGCAGGCGAATTCTCTAAGGAAGCGGTTGAAACAGAAAGAAACGCTACGCTTTACGGCAAGATTGAGCTTTAAGACTTGCAGAAATCAACGGTTTTTCAATGTTTTTTACGCAATTTTGAATTATCGCACAAGCAAACTTTCAAAATTTGTGCAAAATGACATATTGACAAATCAGCCGACATAGTGTATTATAATAACTGTAATCAGAAACGAGGACGTTTTGAGGGATCAAAGCGTCCTTTTCTTATTTTTCAAAGAACATCTAACGAAAGTAGGAGGAAAAGGAAAATGGCAGAGAAAACTTATGATGTAACGGAGCTGTTCGGCTCGGACGTGTTCAACGAGGCAGTAATGAAGGCACGACTCCCTAAGGCTATCTTCAAGGAGCTGATGAAGGTAATGCACGGTAATGCTGAGCTTACACTTCCCATTGCCGAAGTAGTTGCCAGCACAATGAAGGACTGGGCAGTAGAAAAGGGTGCAACACACTACACTCACTGGTTCCAGCCTATGACAGGTATCACAGCCGAAAAGCACGACAGCTTTATTTCACCTGTAGGTGACGGTACGGTTATTATGGAGTTCTCAGGTAAGGAGCTTATCAAGGGCGAGCCTGATGCTTCATCATTCCCCTCGGGCGGTCTTCGTGCTACATTCGAGGCAAGAGGATACACAGCGTGGGATCCGACATCATACGCATTTATCAAGGATAACACATTATACATACCCACAGCGTTCTTCTCATATTCAGGCGAGGCGCTTGACAAGAAGACACCTCTCTTAAAGTCAATGGACGCTGTATCAAAGCAGGCATTAAGAATTTTAAGACTTTTCGGCAACACCACAGCAAAGAGCGTTGTTGCTACAGTCGGTGCCGAGCAGGAATACTTCCTTGTTGACAAGAAGACATACGATAAGAGAAAAGACCTTATCTTCACAGGCAGAACACTTTTCGGTGCGGCACCTGTAAAGGGTCAGGAGCTTGAAGATCACTACTTCGGCGTTATCAAGCAGAGAGTAAGCGACTATATGAAGGACCTCGACAAGCACCTCTGGGCGCTCGGCGTTTCTTCAAAGACAAAGCATAACGAGGTTGCTCCCGCTCAGCACGAATGTGCTCCTATCTTCGAGTCTGCAAACCTTGCGGCCGATCACAACCAGCTTATGATGGAAATGATGAAGAAGGTCGCTCTTGAGCATAATATGGTATGCTTACTGCACGAAAAGCCTTTCGCAGGCGTTAACGGTTCAGGTAAGCACGATAACTGGGCGCTCTCAACAGATGACGGTCAGAATCTTCTGAACCCCGGCGATTCTCCTATGGAGAATGCACAGTTCCTGACATTCCTTGTCGCAATCATCAAGGCTGTTGACGAATACGCAGATCTGCTCAGACTTTCTGTAGCTACCGCAGGCAACGACCACAGACTCGGCGCTAACGAGGCACCTCCCGCAATCATCTCTATCTTCCTCGGCGAAGAGCTGAACGATGTTATCAATGCGCTTGTTGCAGGTACAAACGTAGAAGCAAAGCACGCACAGTTCGATATAGGCGTAACCTCACTGCCCAAGTTCCCCAAGGATACAACAGACAGAAACAGAACATCGCCTTTCGCATTTACAGGTAATAAGTTTGAGTTCAGAAGTGTTGGTTCTTCACTCAACATTTCAGGCCCCAACATCGTTCTTAACACAATCGTAGCAGAAGAGCTTGAACAGTTCGCCGATGAGCTTGAAAAGGCTGACGACTTCAAGAAGGCTCTTAAGGAACTGCTCGTAAAGACAATAAAGGAGCACAGCAGAGTAATCTTCAACGGCAACGGTTACGATGCCGCTTGGGTAAAGGAAGCTACAGAGGTAAGAGGTCTGCCTGAGCTTAAGTCTACAGTAGACGCACTTCCGCACTTCCTTGACGAGAAGAATGTCAAGGTGTTCACAAAGCACAAGGTATTCACAGAAGTTGAAATGCACTCAAGAACAGAGATTCTGCTTGAAAACTACAGCAAGACCATCAATATAGAGGCTCTGACAACAGCAGAGATGGCTACAAAGGAAATTCTCCCTGCCGTTATGGCTTACGAGAAGCAGGTTTGCGATGTACTTCTGTCAAAGAAGAACGCAGGCGTTGCTTATAACCTTGAGCAGTCTATCGCAAACAAGATTGATTCTCTTGCTGAAAGTCTGAACTCCAAGATAGCAGAGCTTGACAGCGCAATAGTTAAGGCACAGGGCATTTCGGATGTTTATGAAGCCGCTAAGTGCTACCACGATGAAGTATTCGCTACAATGCAGAGCCTTCGTGCTGTTGCAGATGAGCTCGAAACAATCGTCGGTGAAAAATACTGGCCCTTCCCGACTTACGAGGAGCTTCTGTTCAACGTATAATTATAGAGATACGCTTTTAAAAACGGCTTAGAGGGATTTTACCCTTTAAGATAATCTGCACCCTTTTCCTATGGCTATGGCACTTCGGTGTCATAGCCTCTTTTCTTTGTAAAAATCTATTCAAAACAGCGATATTTACCGATTTTTCGTCATATTTTCACATTATATGCTTTACAAATCAGTAAAAATGGGGTATACTGTAACAGTCAGATTGAATCGACAAAGTTACGAAAGGAATTTAGCAAATGACCGAATATAACGATATACTATACATTGTAGTACCCTGTTACAACGAAGAAGAGGTACTTCACGAAACGTCAAAGCGGCTTAAGGAAAAAATGACAACTCTTATCAACGACAGAAAAATATCCGACAAGAGCCGTGTGTTATTCGTGGATGACGGAAGTAAAGACAGGACGTGGGATATAATCGAGGAGCTTCACGAAGGCGATGATTTGTTTTCTGGGCTTAAGCTGTCACGCAACAAGGGTCACCAGAACGCCCTTCTTGCAGGCCTTATGACAGCAAAGGACCTTGCGGATATATCAATTTCAATGGATGCAGACCTGCAGGACGATATAAACGTGGTTGACAAGTTTGTAGACAAGTATCACGAAGGCTGTGATATAGTATACGGAGTACGTTCTTCAAGAAAGAAGGACACTGTTTTCAAGCGTGGTACTGCCGGAATGTTCTACAAATTCATGAGATTGCTCGGCGTTGATATAATTGACAACCACGCAGACTACAGACTTATATCGAAGCGTGCGCTTGAAGCGCTGTCACAGTTTAAAGAAGTCAACCTGTTCCTCAGAGGTATAGTAAAGCAGATAGGCTTCAAGAGCGACATAGTATATTATGAACGCAGTGAGCGTTTTGCCGGAGAATCGAAGTATCCGCTTAAAAAGATGCTTGCTTTTGCGTTTGACGGTATCACCAGCTTTTCGGTAAAACCGATAAGGCTTGTTACCGTAGTCGGATTTTTAGTTTTCCTTGTCAGCGTAGCGATGATAATATACGCTATTGTTCAGAATTGCCTTGGAAATACCGAAGCAGGCTGGAGCTCGCTTATGTGCTCGATATGGTTCTTAAGCGGACTTCAGATAATGGCACTTGGCATTGTCGGTGAATATATCGGAAAGATTTATACCGAAGTAAAGGCAAGGCCGAAATACATTATAGACAAATTTATAAACAAGCAATAAGAAAAGAGCCGTCGGACAGGAAAAGACCGACGGCTCTTTGATTTACTTCTTTTTTGAAATTACTTTTTTCAGCTTTTTTCTGCCGTTTTTAAGTGACGGGAATGCCTTGTAAAGACGTTTATGCTTTGCTTTAAGCTCTGACAGCTTTTCATTAAGCTCGTTAAAGCGTGCTGTAAGCTCCTCCCTGCGTTCCGAAGCATTGCCCTTAAATTCACTCAAGCGTTCCGAATTACGTTGTTTAACGCTGTCTGAGGCTGTTTCCAGCTTAGCTTTGAACATATCCGCCTTTCTTTGCATTTCTTCCGCCGTGATTTTGTGTTCCTTTGTAAATTCCACAGCCTGTGCAGTCTTATCTGACAGATCTGAACCGATAGCGTCGGATACGGCGGTAAGCTGTTTTTCAAGGTCGTCTATAAGCCTGATTTCGTTCCTCAGCTTCTTTACCTCGGGGAAGGTCAGTATAACGTCTGTTATTATTGCCGCATAGAACAGGCACAGTGCCGCTATGCCGACAGGCTTCCAGATAAGCCCTACGGCAAAAGCTATCGCAGGCTGTACCACCTTCATTATAAGCAGGCAGGCAAGCCCCCACACAACCGTGAACTGCGGACAGATGTAACCGCCGATGTTGAACTTCTTGTCGCTGTAATCCCACCAGCGTCTGCCGAATAGCTTATCAAGCACAAAGCCCGTTATAAATTCAAGCACGGTCGTAAGAACGGCAGAGCCTGCAAAAAGCAGCAGCCATGAATCTTTAATCGGGGTAAGGCAAACGATGACCGTTATCAGCCCGAAGCCGTATATAGGACAATAAGCGCCGTGCAGCATTCCACGGTTTACAAACTTTCCGTGCCGCACAGTTGCAAAGACAACCTCTCCGCACCAGCCGGCAAACGAGTATATTGCAAAATAGAACAAAAGGTCGTAAAAGTACTCCATTATTACCTCGCAGTTTTTTATTATATTATACCCCGATTTTGCCTACAGGTCAACCTCGTATAAAAGCAAAACGAGGTAAAACAAATATCCGCCGACCGTTTTCGAGCCGACGGATATATTTCTGTTCTTTTGACAGCGTTACTGCTGTTCTACTTCTGTATTCTTTCCTACAAGCACAGCTATCGCTCCGCCTACAATAAGGGCTGCTACACCTGCGAGTGTTTCAAGGTTGAAGCCGAAGCCGTCAGGGAACACAGCATACAGTGAACCTATTACAAGTCCCATAATTGCACTGTAAACAAGCAGAGAATAGCGTTTCATAAGCGCCGAAATCAGCTTTGCACCGAATACAATGCCGATAAACACACCGATAGCTGTCGGTATCAGTATCATAAAGTCAAGGCTCTTTATTGCACCGATGACCGTGGTGTATAAACCGAGCAGTACCATTACAAACGAACCGCTGACACCGGGGATTATCATAGCTACAGCCGCCACGGTTACTCCGAGCAGAAGCGTTATGAACAGCACAGGATTCATCTTATAGGTATAGGTGAAGCTGTCGGTCTGTATTGAATCAATATCAGTGCTTTCGGGGAGAGTGAGCGTAATGCTCTCACCCTTTGCGATAGCGCTGTTTTCCGTTCCTGTGAGGACGGTAGTATCGGCTGAGGATTTCTTTACAACACAGCCGGTAAGTTCTCCTTCTACCTTGCCGTTGACCTTTAACTGCCAGTTTGATTTAATATCATAAGAGCCGTTGTTTGTGATAGTCACCGTGCAGTCAGTGGCGTTATGAACAGCATTGACAGTGAAGCTCTCGTTCTGGGGAAGCTTATTTATATAAGTCATTCCTACCACCAGCGCAAGTGCGGGAATAAATGCAAAAAGGCATTTCGGCGTGATTTTTTTGCCGCCGACGGTCATATTCCTGTAAATAAGCGGGATACTGCCGATGATAAGTCCCATAAAGAACATATTCGTTGCCACAGGGAAGTTATCAAACAGCCACGTTATCACAAACGAAAAGCCGAGTATACCGATAACGGCGCCGATTCCGAAAAAGACGATGAATCTGATGTTCTTTTTGATAGCCGACAATTTCAACGTCAGCACGTCTACCACCTTGTCATACACGCCGAAAACCACCATCATAGTTCCGCCGCTTACACCCGGTATAACATTTGCCACGCCGAATACGATACCGTAAACGATATTCAGTAGATGTGAGATCATATTTACTCCTTACTTATGTTCTTATTTGTTGAGGTATTTCTTTATCTGAAGCCCTGCGGGAAGAGCGACTCCTGCAAGCACTGCTGCTATGCTTGCAAGCGGATTCGGCACCGCAAAGCCAAACAGCGAGTTTATAAACGGAATATACGGCAACAGTACCGATGCTGCCGATGTAACCCCTGCTGTAACCGCCATATATTTCGGTATTGCTCCGTTTTTGAATGCTCCTGTACGTTTGTCTGTGACAACAAGACACATTGTGCCTGTCATAACCGTGAGAAGTGTAAGCATTACCGATGAAACCTGCTGTGCAGACATAACCCCTCCTGCAAGAGTGAGGAACAGAGCGGATATTGCACCGCAGATAAGTCCGCAAACAGCACTTCTTATAAAGAATTTCTTATCCGGCTTTCCCTGCGAAATGAAGCCCGACGGGGTCATATTACCCTTAATATCCGATTTTACGTTTCTGAAGCCGGTACAGCAAAGAGGTATCACTGCCGCTGTAAGAACAGCCGCAAGCATAGGGGTAATTATACCGTATCCCGTTATCATATCGGCAAGAGAAGTGCAGGCAAACGCTATAAGCGTTGACAGGAGAATAAATATACAGCGTTTGATGTTTCTGTGAAGCTGTCTTGCCTCTTTTATCATTTCAACGACCGATGAGAAATTATCGTCACGGACGATAAGCCCACTCGCCTCATAAACGCTTCCTGTCGTATTTTCGAGCGATGTTATGCCGAGATCTGCATGGGCGACAAGGTCGTAATCGCTGTCGCTGTAACCCACAGTTGCTACTGTTTCGCCCGCTTCCTTCAGTTTTTCTATAATATCCACCCGCTGAGCCGCATTTACACGGCAGAATATCTCAGCCTTCTTATAATCAAGCGGTTCTCCCGTTACAGTGCTTTCTGCTATTTCATCTCCGGAAATCATTCCTGCGTCTGAAAGTCCTATTTTTTTGCCCATTGAGCTTGCTGTTTCGGGGCTGTCAGAGGAAGTCAGCACAAGCCTTACTCCCGCTCTTTTGCAGCCCTGCAATGCAAGAGGTATCATATCTCTTGTCGCATTCATAAAAGACACAAGCCCCATATAATTATATTGCACTGCGTAAAGGCTCTTGGGTATTTCTTCGCCCTCAGGTATTATATAATATGCAACCGTCCACACTTCAAGTCCACGTTTTGCAAGAGCCGCCGCACGAGCGGTTATTCTGAACATTTCTTCGGGGCTCATATTGCAAAGGCCTGTCACCTTTTCTACAGCGCCCTTTACGCACACAAGATGAGTTCCGCCCATATTATAGATATTTCCGCCTATTCTGTCGGCATCGTTATAAGGGAACTGTGCTGTAAGTTCGTTTCTTTTTACCGTTGCCACATCGGTTCCGCCCAGAGCCGCATTAAGCAGGAATGCCTGCTCTGCAAGTGTCGGTTCATCCTTATCGCACGCAAGCACCGTTACCGTTGTCATAAGGTCTGTATCCTTGCTGTATATTCCTGCGACTTCAAGTGTATTAGGCGCTACAACAGCGGATTTATCAATGACAAGCACGGACAGGCTGTTGAGCTTTTCGGGAACGGTAAGATTTTTTATGACAGCCCCCTTTAGCTCGGCACGGCGTACAAAATTCATATTGTACATTCTTATATACAGCTCTACAAACGGCATAAACATACATATAAGCCAACCGCAAGCACTTACGATAACACCTGTTACATTGTCTGTTCTTCCTGTTAAAATCTGTGACAGAGTGCCGATAACGCAAAGCAGTATTGCCGCTACCGCAAGCGGAAGCCTCAGCTTGACGCAGGTTTTCTCATAGCGTGAGAAATTCGGATCTGCCGCTTTTCCGTGCTTTTCACCTTGTCTTGCTCTGTATGTATCTTCACCCGTTGCCACTACTCTCGCTACAGCAGAGCCGTTAAGCACTCTTGTACCTGCATATATACAGCTTTTCTTAAGTCCGGTCGCCTTCGGGTCCGCACCGTCATGCTTTTGCACAGGGGTATTGTCGCCTGTAAATCTGCTCTCGTCAACTGTAAGTCCGACATACTCAAGTATATGTGCGTCCGCAGGAACTATTTCTCCTCCCTGAACAATTATTATATCATCCGGAACAAGCTCCGCCGCCGGAATAAGCTGTAATATCCCGTCACGCACCACTCTGTATTTCATCTTTGCGGACAGGGTACGGTTACGGATATTTTCGTTATTTTTCTGGCATATCACACAAAGCGTAACCGTCTGTGCTATCGCCATTATTATGCACATTATGCCTGTGACATACTGCGACAATGTAAATATCTGAAGTAAGCCTGAGATCAGCAGCAGAACTGCTGTGGGGTCAAGCAGGTAGTGATATGCTTTGAAGCTCTTGTCTTCGGTTTCTGTAAAAATATTATTTCCGTACATATTGAGATTATCAGAGGCTTTCTTTTCGCTGAGTCCATTATAATCTCCCTTGAAATTTAAAAACTGTGCCATATTTCTCTTTTCTTTATCTGTCGTTTTATTTCCCGTTCCGAACCGTCTGCGGCGGTTCGGATAAACTTTCCTATTTTATATTATCTCATAATTCAAGCGAAAAATCAAGAGCCTTGAAACATACGCAATAATATCACAGCCGTAATTTCGCATTAAAATGACGATTTCACAATACTTTCACCGTTTTGTAAAGTTTTTGTAAAACTCTCTAAGGTTTCTTTAAGGCAAAAGAGTTATCATTACAGCACAGACAAAGAACAACACCCAAAAGAAACCGAAAGGAATGAGATAAATGGATAAAAGCATTTTTAAACGTCACGAGCTTAAATATCTTGTGAGCGCTGAGCAAAGGGAGTTTATCGAAAGCGAATTCGCACGGTATATGATTCCCGACGAACACGGCGAAAGCACGATATGCAACATCTACTATGATACCCATGACTTCAGGCTTATAAGAAGATCGCTTGAAAAGCCCGTTTATAAGGAGAAGCTAAGGCTTCGCAGCTACGGTACTGCGTCAAAGGACGAAAAGGTTTTTCTTGAGTTGAAGAAAAAATACAAGGGCATCGTCTACAAGCGCCGTATATCGCTCAACTGCGATGAAGCGCAGGAGATTCTCGAAAACGGCGAAAGACTTCCCGAAAACAGCCAGATAGCAAAGGAGATCAACTATTTTCTTGACTTTTACGGGGACATTTTCCCTGCTGTCTATCTTTGCTACGACAGAACGGCATATTTCGGAGCGGACGATTCTGATTTAAGAATTACGTTTGACCGCAACATACGTTGGAGAACGGAAGATATTGACCTTAAAGTCGAGCCGTACGGTGAGCAGATTCTTGACAGAGGATATTCGCTGATGGAAATTAAAGCGGCAGGCTCGATGCCTTTATGGCTGGCAGAGCTTCTTGCACAGGGCGGTATAAAGCAGACATCGTTTTCAAAATACGGAATGGCATATATGACAATGCTCAGACGAAGCATGGGCATAAGAACGAAAAAAGTAAAAAGTGAGGTAACGGTAAATGTTTGATACGGTAATACAAGGAATTTTCAGCAGTACGGCTGATATAACACTGGGCGGCTTTCTTATCGGCGTAGGCTCGGCGCTGGTACTCGGAATAGCGATGGCTTTTATGTATATGTACAAAAACAAATACACAAAGAGCTTTGTTATCACTCTTGCCACACTTCCTGCGATAGTCAGCATAGTGATTATGATGGTGAGCGGTTCGATAGGCGCAGGCGTTGCGGTAGCGGGAACCTTTTCTCTTGTAAGATTCCGTTCTGTACCGGGTACGGCAAAGGAAATAGGCTCGATATTACTTGCAATGGCGGTAGGACTTGCGTGCGGAATGGGCTATCCGCTGTACGCTCTTATCTTTGCGGTGATAATGGGAGTTGCAAACATAGTGCTTACCGCTGCCCCCTTCGGAGAATCAAAGAAAAACGAGCTTGACAGGGTGCTGCATATAACCGTTCCGGAGGACCTTGAATATGCGGGAATATTTGACGATATATTTGTAAAATACTTAACGCAGTACAAAATGATTCAGGTAAAAACAACGAATCTCGGCAGCCTCAACAAGCTGACCTATAACATCACGCTCGGCAAGGCAGGCTGTGAAAAGCAGATGATAGACGAGCTCAGATGCAGAAACGGCAATCTTGAAATAAACATAACTTCACAAAGTACAGACGGCAGGGAACAGCTCTGAAAAACGTTATGATACGAAAGGCGGTAATTTTATGAAAAAGAAAATCTTAGCTGTAACAATTGCTACAGCGCTTATAGTTTCATGCTTTACATCGTGCGATAACAACACATCATCGGATTCGCAGGCATCACAGGCTGAAAGCAGTACGACCGTCAGCGCTGACAGCACTTCTTCAGCCACAGATATAAGTTCGGCATCGGACAGTAAGACTTCTGACAGCGATAAACAACTTACAGCGGACGATATGTTCTCTGACCGTGATCTGTCGGGCGATTACTCGGAATGCACAGATATAACTCTCAGCGACAGTACGGCAAGCTGTTCAGACAGTTCTGTAACAGTTGCAGACGGCTCGGTCACAATAACCAAAGCCGGAACATATAAGCTCAGCGGAACATTCACGGGTCAGATAATCGTAAATGCCGGCGACAGCGATAAGGTACAGCTTGTGCTTGATAACGCAAGCATCACTAAAGAGGAAAGTGCGGCATTTTATATTATAAATGCCGACAAGGTATTTATAACAACGGTAAAGGGAACAGAAAACACGCTTTCAAGCACGGGCGAATTTGCTTCATCAGATGATGAAACAAACGTTGACGGTGCGATATTCTCAAAATCGGATATAACCTTCAACGGCAGCGGTACTCTGAACGTAAAGTGCGAAAGCAAGCACGGCATTGTAACAAAGGACGACCTCAAGATAACGGGCGGAACATATAACATCACTTCCGCATCAAAGGGTCTTTCGGGCAAGGACAGCGTAAGAATCGCAGGCGGTAATATTACCGTTACATCCGGAACGGACGGAATACACAGCGAAAACTCAGACGATACCGAAAAGGGATATGTATATATTTCCGGCGGTACGCTGAACATCACAAGCGGCAAGGACTGCATTGATGCATCGGGTACGGTTGACATAAAGGACGGAACGTTCACCTTTAAGGCAGGAGGCGGTTCGTCTGAAAAGACAACAGGCGACAGCACCGAGTCATATAAGGGTATAAAGGCTGACGGTGTGCTGACAATATCGGGCGGTACGTTTGATATTGATACGCTTGACGATGCGATCCACAGCAGCGCAGACGTTACGGTATCGGGCGGTACGCTTGACATAAGCACGGGCGACGACGGCATTCACTCCGGCAACAACATGGTTGTCAGCGGCGGCGAGATAAACATCGCAAAATGCTATGAAGGTCTTGAAGGTCAGACGGTAACGGTCAGCGGCGGCAAGGTAACACTTACGTCATCGGACGATGGAATCAATGCCGCAGGCGGCGACAATCAGGGCGTGGGCGGAGGCTTCGGCCCCGACTCATTCTCAGCCGACAGCGAAGCTAAAATCACCATAACAGGCGGTGAAATACACGTCAATGCAAGCGGCGACGGACTTGACTCGAACGGCGATATTGAAATATCGGGCGGAACCGTTTATGTATACGGTCCTACAAGCAATGGTAACGGCTCGCTCGATTATGAAAATAACGCTGTGATAACAGGCGGTACGGTAATTATGGCAGGCTCAAGCGGTATGGCTATGAACTTCGGCTCGGAGTCAACGCAAGGTTCAATACTTGTAAGCACAGGTAACGCAAGTGCAGGAACTGCAGTAAAGCTCACCGATTCAAGCGGCAACGTAATTGCAGAGTTTACACCCACTGTATCGTTCCGGACAGTTGTAATAAGCACTCCCGACATCACATCGGACGGAACATACACACTTACAGTAGGCAACAGCACGCAGGAGATCGCCATGTCCGGCTACATCTACGGTAGCGGAATGGGCGGCGGCTTCGGCGGAGGTCAGCACGGAGGAAACGGCGGATTTGGCGGAGGTAACCGTCCCGGCGGTAATAATCATGGCGGCTTTGGCGGAGTCAATCCTCCCGATATGAACGGCGGTCAGACAGCTACCGCATAAGACAGCGTGTAAAATCAATATATACCTTACAGCGAAAATCCCTCCGAACTTTTGGGTCCGGAGGGGTTTTTTATTATTTTAGTCTGGAATAATGTGGTATTTGACCTTTCTTGCTTTGAACCAACAATATTTGTTGCTGAGCTTTGAGGGACTGATGCCGTCACAATCATAGAAGTAGATAAAACCGTCTTCAATAACCATTGACGATTCAAACCAGTAAGGGTCTTCATAATCGGGATTCCGACTTTCTGTGCTGTATGATACATCATTTTCAAGCCACATCTCTATTTCACAGCCCCACTCCCTTTTATTCGCCCGTTCCTTAAGCCTTATTCTTCGTAAGGTTCAATCGGCTGTTTTCCCGAGTCTGTCACCTGATAATACTTATCGTTTTCCGTATCAACCATAAGTACCGGAATAACTCCGCTGTCAAGAACAGTGCCGTCTATGTAATAGTGAGATTCGCCGTCGAAATAAATGTCGTGGAAGAACTTGTTGCCGGATATTTCGGCGGTGCCGACATGACCCGCGACTACTTTCATATCAAGCCCCTCGATTTTGCCGGTTTCAGCGGGATATTTTGAGGTGAATACATCTTCTGATGTTTCCCATTCCCACATATCACCCGCTTCTTCATCAATACCGGCGTGAACGAAAATCGTGTTTCCCTCCACATAATACAGCGGAAGGGAAGAGAGCCAGTTGATATACTCGTCATCATCGCTCTCATCCTCCCATTCTTCTATACGGGCATATACAGAATTGTTGCTTATGGTTGACGATCCGTTGACTACCCATTCATCGTGGTTGCCGAGCAGAGCAATAATTCTGTCCGAACCGAAACGTTCCCGGAGCTTCATTATCCTGTCCAGAACACCACGGTTATCCGGACCGCCGTGGATATAATCACCGAGAAGAATGAGCTTCGCCTTGCCCTGTTCTATATCATCAAGAACAAGTGAAAGTGCGTCCTCAAATTCCGCAAGGCAACCGTGGATATCACTCATACAGTAAATTATCATTGTAAACTCCTTTCACGAGCCGCATTTTTTATCGTAAGAGTATATGCAACAGCATATAAAACACTTATAGTCTGCTGATATGCTACATCTTCTTCATTCGTATTACCTTTACCTTTTACCGAAATATAATTGCCTTTGGAACAGTAACTATCTCCGGTTTGTATTTCTGCCACTCTTCATATTCTTTATTCGTGATTTGCTTCATACGTTACCTCTTGATTCTCAGTTCACATTCAATTTGCTTTTCTGCTTGGTGTTTTTTATGGCAAAGCCAATGAAGAATCCTACCGCTATGCCAATAAAATTACAGATCAAATCGTCGATGTCAAAACTCCTGCCAAAAACCATCTGCAGTAGTTCTATAATAAAGGGAACAGTGGTGGCCGCAATGAAAATACTCTTTCTGTTGATTTTTTCTGTAACAAAAGGAAGAAAGAAACCCATTGGCAAAAACATCGCAATGTTCCCTATGAGCATTGTTTTTACCCAACTGCCGATAGTAAGCTCACCCGATAATGCCTTTATGAATGATGGTACTAAATTGAACTCGCCAAAGCTAAAAATCGGGAGCATCTCATCCCACCAGCCTAAGAATATACCGTCAAAAAAGCTCAACCAGAAGTTTGCAGGTAACACTACAAGGCTGATTAATCCCGTAAGATAACAGGAGAAAAGCAGCCTAATTATTTCTTTCAACCATTCAACTTTAAGATGGTTTCTTTTTATAATGGCTACTCTAATGATCACATATATGATTCCTACAACACAGGTTATTGGTACGGCTTGTAAGAAATAACCCGGCACCGAGCCTGAGTTCATTATTGATCTCAACCAGTTAAACATATTAAATACCTCCTTAAATCTTGATTTCTCGCCGTCTGTTATACCGACGATGTATGAACATTTCTCCCGATTTTGAGCCGATTTTCGATTGTTCCCGGAAACATATCACTCGGCACATTATGCCCAACACTCACAAACCGCACCGTTAAGCCGCATACCCCAATTTACTCTGATTTCCTTGACATCGAAACCACGCACTCCACATGGTACGATTGTCCAACAAAAACATACTCACCCCCTATTGTACAAGGGAATGGTGGAACGCACCTTTTCACTTAAAATCCTGTGGTTAGAGCTGTGAGAACCTTGAATTGCCATATAATTTGTATAGGCAAACAGGGTAAAGCTCTGTTCCTTAAACTTCTTTTTTCATGTCATCCCTACAAACTGGAAGTTAATTAATGGATGCCATTTTATCAGTCGGCCATGATCTCCTAAGAGCCACATAGGAGATTAAAAAGTTTGCAAGCCAGCCAACCGGTACCGCAAGCCAGACAAAGGCAATTCCGAAACGTGGTGCACAGATTAGGGCAACGGACAGACGAATCGCAAGATTCACTATGTTTGCAACGAGGAACGGACGCATAATTCCGAGACCGCGAAGAACTCCATCGGTTGCCATCTTGATACCCATGAAGATGAAAAAGTAACCACGCCACCTCATATAATCACCGGACACCTGATAGGCAAACGCCGTTCCGTCTTTTCCTAAGAACAGTGAGGAGATCTGCGTATGCAGCGCTTCAATGGTCACAAACGCAATGACCGCAAAGCACAGATTCAGCACCAGTGCAGCGTGGTAGCCTTTTTTGATTCGATCAATTTTCTTTGCACCAAGATTCTGGGAAACATACGGCGAAACCGCATTGCCGATGGATACAAAGATCAATGAAAAAACATTTTCCACCCTCATCGTTGCTGCATACCCGGCGAGTGCCTGTGTACCGAAAGGATTTACCACTGCCTGCACGATCATCATACCGATGGACACTGTGGACTGCTGTAAAACCGACGGCACCGCAATGCGAAGCATGGAATAGAGCTCCTGCCGATCAAACCTGTTAAAAGGGCTTTTATATTGCTTCATCCGTGCAAAGAAAATCAAAAACGAAAACACTGCGGAAATTCCCTGTGCAATCAGGGTTGCAATAGCCGCACCGAACACACCGAGACCTAGCCCGGCTACCATCCAAAGATCCATTAAAATATTCAGGATGGACGAAAAAATCAGCAGTCCCAGCGGAATTTTGGATTCGCCGATTGAGGTGAACATGGTAGAAAGAATGTTATACATAAACAGAAACGGAAAGCCCACAAAATAGACCCGCAGATACAGTACTGCATCATCCAGTATGTCGGCAGGGGTTTGCAGTCCACTCATCATCGAGTTGGCGAAGAAAAAGCCAAAAACACCAAGGACTATACTTAGAAGCAAAAAGCTAATCAAGGAGGTTGACACGATTGTTTTCATTTTGCCATACTCCCTGGCTCCGAAATAACGGCTCACAAGCACACCGGCTCCGACACCGGCTCCCAGTGCCACACAAATGAACACATTGGTCAATGCTGCACATGCACCGACAGCTGCAAGTGTGGAAGAACCAACAAACTGGCCGACAATAATAGAGTCGGCCATATTGTATATTTGCTGAAAAAAACTTCCAAGAATCATTGGCATTGCAAAAACCGTCAACGCTTTGAGAGGCTTATCGGTTATCAAATACTCATCTTTCGACATTTCATATTCCTCCATGGTATCTTGCATCGTGGTATCCCATTCACTTGCCTTCTAAAATACCGATTTGTCGATTTCATTAAATATGAATTTTATCTTTCTCCGGTGGATACAGATATGTAATCGGATTCTGTGCCGACTGATTCAACTTCAATCCGGCCATCGACTTTCCAATGCAGAACGATTCATTCTCATCTGGCGGAAATCCCTGCTCATATCTTTCATCCACAAAGAATAATCTATTTTCAGTTTTCGGTGTAATAACAATAGCTATTACATCCTGATGCAGAAATAAATTGTCGTCTTTTGTATGGATACCCCATATTCTTTTTTCTTCGCCAGGCATATTTCTGCACCTCCTTACTCTACACCCAGTGCTTTAAAAACTGCGTCCTCCGCACTGCTATAGAAAATCAAATTAAAACTTCCAATCAGGTCTGCCGGTACAGTTCCAAGCTCTGCTGCCGATGTAATTGGCAGAAGTACTCTCTTTGCACCACTGTCCAAACATACCTGCAATGAATTTGCCAGCTCATCTACTTTCATCATGGTTCCGCTGATACTAATTTCACCAAGTACAGCAAGGCTGCTGAGTGTTGGTTTCCCAAGTGCAATGGAACACATCGCAATCAATGTAGGAAGGGCTAGCTTTCCTGTCATGCCAATTCCTTGCAAATCCTGATAATTAATAATATAGTCTTTCGTTGTAGTACTTATAGAACCACTGATACGGTTTCCATTTGCTTTCAAGAAGTTGAAAGCCGTATTTGTGGATTCTTTTGCATCACGGTCACTACCAATACCTGTTCTCTCAAACTTCCCATTACCCGGAAGCATCTGACTCTCTAAGCGAAATACACCAAGCATGCCACTCTTGCCCTGAGAAACAGTATAAATCTGTCCCGGATTGCACATTCCTTCCGGGATGAGCTTACCACCACCTTGCTCAGGTACGGAAACATAATGTTCCTCAAAGGTCTCATTGTCTATGTAGGAGAAGTTTACATCGTAGAACTCCATGCCTCCCAGCTTCTTCAGCTGCTCCTTAACACGGCGACGCATCTCCAAGGAAATCCGGAGAACTTCTTCTACTTCTTCTTTTGTAAAGCTTCCATCCGGATAGAGAAGCTTCAGATATCCATCTGCCATTCTACGCACAGCAATAGTATCTCTCTGGTTGAGATTCTTGCCAAGACGGAAATAATGGTCAATAGCATCACCGTACTGCGTCTTACGTAACTCACGAATGAACTCTGCAAGATAGTCGCTAATGAATCCATAATCATTTGTAAAATGCTCCGGACGAAACTTCGGGATTTCCCATCCTGGCAGATAGCAATGTATACGGTCAAGAAATGCAGTATCTGTTCCCATTTCCGGAGGGAACGGGTCAAATAGACTCGAAGTCTTCAGAAGTACATCTACGCTCTGATTGATATTACCAACAAATACCATAGAAGCGGATGCTGCCTTTTCTTCCTTGCCTCGTGCAAAGGAACCAGATGCCATGTAATCTTTCATAATCTGCACGCCATCTTTATCCTTGAAACGAATGCCTGCAACTTCATCAAAAGCTACGCAATCCCATAATCCAACCAAGCCAACAGTCTTACGGCCCATGTTATAAAACAGGTTTGCTACTGTAGTTTGGCCACCGGATACAAGGATACTGTTCGGAGAAATCTCCTTATAAAGATGCGACTTACCGGTGCTTCGAGGACCCAACTCACAGAGGTTGAAGTTGTTCTCAACCAGCGGGATCATACGAGTCAAAAGAAGCCACTTCTCACGATATGTCAATTCGTCTGGCTCCATACCAATAGAACGCAGCATAACATCCAACCATTCCTCCTTGGTAAAAGCCTGACGTCCCCTCTTCAAATCCTCGATATCAATATGAGGCATCTGAATTGGAGTCAGCTTACGAATGCTGATTGGAGAGATGTCTTTCTGCTTTTTCTGCTTTGACTGAAGTGTATTTCCATCTGCGTCGATGATTCCGAAGTTATTATCGCCTTCGGTCTCATAATCCAGCTGAACGATACACCAGATACCGCCGCAAAGAAGTCTGTCGTACTTTTCCGGGTATTCATCCGTGATGGGAATATTGGCTAATCCCAAATTGGAAAACTCCGCAAAGAAGCAGTCCTTCTTTATATCCAATCGTACCGTTACCATGTCAATGATGGTATGACTGCCTCGACTTCTAAGACGAGACAATACCTTCTGCGCTTCATCCGGCCTTACAAAGTTATCGGCAAGGATATGCTTTACATTCTGCACGCCCTGCTCGATAACCTTATCATCGTCTGAACTGCAATATTGCCCCAGCAGGAATTCAAGGACATAAACAGGTACATTTGCACCTTCCTTGATTTTCTTAGTCAGATCCTTTCGGACAATCTTACCATCAAAGTTTTGACGCAGTTTGTCCTTTATAATTTCACGAGAGCTTGCGCCCGCTTCAAGATTGTCACTCATTACTGCTCCTTCCGAGTAAGCCCTTAGCTGAAGAAATTAAACTCATCTACCGCAAATGCGATATCAATCTGGAACTCTTCTTTTTGTGGCATCGGCAGACCTGTTTCATCTGCGATGACTAAGTAGTAGCTTGCTCTGTTATCATATTTCAGTGATTTCAGATTGAAACTGCAGCGGAATGTTCGCTCCTGTCCATTATCACTGGTCTTATCTGCGATAATCTTTGCTGTATCACTTATCTGCTTTCCATTAGAATCAACAAAGTACAACAAATAGTTTGCTGCGCTGCGGTTATCGCCAACCGCATCCTTCTGATAGAAGTTCAGTGAGAATATCATATTGCTGATTTTACGGTTTGCAGAAAGAAGTCCTACTTCTACCGGCTTCGTGTCATACTTAGCCTTATTGCGCTGATAAGCCTTGGAATCGTTACGGAGATAATGATATTCAATAACCGGAACCACCATCTCCTGAAGGCTGATGCCACCATGCACGAAATTGAGCCCTCCGCCTTTCTTCTTGATACGGACGCTTTCTCTCGGTGCAAATGCATCGTAACCATCATCCATAAACTTCACCGGAAGTAAGTAGTCTGGAGTTGCTCCCTTACGGGTAATCAGATAACGACGGTCAATCTCTACATCCTGCTCACTCGGTGTTGTCTTATCCACCTTGGCATCCTCAGACAGAGGACTGTAGGTATAGAGGAATCCGTGGTCAGCAGTAATGTAAACACGAGTACCACTAAACTCATTACGGATGATTCTCACAATATTTTTGATTTCTTCGATTGCATCATCACATGCCGGGAATACCATGCTGTCAGAAGTATGACTGGCCTCATCCACCTTGTCATGATAGATGTAAACGACATCCATACCCTTAACCAACGCACTTCTCTCCGCACGCTTCATCGGTGCAATATCTTTATATTTCAAGGCTACGCTATTAATGTTTGTGGCCTTTAGAACTTTATCTCTGTTACCTGCATCTGTAGACATTCCATCTGCAAGAATCTGCAAGTCTCCATTGCTGCGCTCACCCACAGATAACTGCTTATGTGGAAGCAATGCGGCCATACCAAACTTTGTGATGGTCGGGAAAATACCTGCACAAGAGCCAAGAGAAACCTTACTCTGCGTCTCACGACGGAGCTGCTCTGCCAGAGATGCCGCCACCTCATATCGAAGCGCATCAGAGATAATGACGAATACACGATTGTCCTCGCCCTTTACCTTCTGATTATAGAAGTCTTCCTGCTGTGGAACTTCCATGATGCGTCCATATTTCTTCAACTCATCTGCACAGGCATCAGACCAGTTGTTACCCAACTCACCAAGGAACCAGTGTGTATAAAGGCCTTCCACCTTATCGGTCACCTGCTTGAAAAGGTCATCCAGATGGTCGTTGCCCACTGTCAGGCTCTTTCCAAACGCTAAGTGATAGTGGCGATAATAGGTATCCATACGGTAGTAATCTTCTGTGTACTCTTTCCAGATATTTCTTGCCTCTACGGTATGGAAGCCTGCGGAATGCTCCAAGAAGAACGACTGCATTTTTGCTACCTGAAGAATACCCTCATAGTAGCATTCCACATCATCGTACCACGCCAGCGTTCGACGTTTCTCGACCGTATTTGTAATCACATCTACATTGATTATATGATTGCTGATTTCAGTCATAATCTGAGTCAGGATGCATTCATTCACACAAGGAAATACCTCTATGCCCACCAAATCATCCAATGGCACCTGCTTAAAGCGCTTTCTGAGAATAAGCTCTTCTTCTACGTTTCGCAGGATTTCGACAAGTTCCTGTCTATTCTCTCCTGCAATCCATTCAGATACGAAGTCATAGCACCAAGCCTGATGTGGTGTGGAAATGAAGCTATCGAGGCCTGACAGATACTCCATACGAAGTGTTCTGGTCGTTGCTGTAAGCAAGATATGCGTTACCAGCTTGTTAATTGTAGAACTTTCACCCTCAAAGTATCCGGTAGCCTGCTTTACAAGTGCCCAGAACGGGGCTTCAGCTCCATAGTTTACAAGGCTCTGGAATACCTCGTTGGTTTCCATATCAGTTCCACCGCTGATGACAGCTTTTACAATACTGTCAGGCTGTGCATCATCGGTACCGCAGATAGCCGCCATAACAGTAAGATGCATCTGCGATGGTGTGCTGATGCCTTTATTCAGTTTTGCGAATGTTGCTCTTCTGTTCTGTGCTCCGAAGAATTTCTTATAGTCCTTAACAAGTCTACGGAAATCAGGCGTTGCCGGAAGGTCAATCTCATTCATCCAGATAGACACCAAATCGGCTCTGAACTCTTCACTGTAAAGTTCGATATTCAAAAGCCAGTCATCTTCCTGCGACTCATAAGAAATCGGACTGTAAACCAGATAGTTACCGGTGGTATCATCCACATTCAGTAGCTTCTTGGCTGCAAAATTGTTGGTACCTGTAAGCACCAGCAGCTTTGCATTATCTATCTGGATGTCGTCCAGTTTGTCCTCAAACTCTCTGTCCCCATCATACCAGAATATGATACGACGCTTATAAAACTCCGGCAGCGGTGCAGCAAAACGCTTATTCAAATCTCGGATTATTGTATCTAAATCCATACTGGCCATGCTGCCACCTCCTTACTTTATCTTGGCTGTTATTGCATTTAAGGCTTTATTTAGTGCATCTTCGTCAGCTTGTTTTTTTCTCATATTTTCCCACATCCCCAGTATTTGAAATATGCATTCCTTAACAACAGGAAAATGTTTCAAACAATCTTCTTCGCTCAGTTCATGTATTCCCTTACTGAGAATTCCATAAATCGTAGTATTTTGTATAAGAATATCTGGCACATATCCTTTTAACATTTTAATTCTATCTGCTACTCTAGCCTTTTCAAATGCATCATTATCTATTTTATCTCCTGCATTCTTCTTTGCTTGATATACTAAACGTTCAAGAATACGTCTAAGATATACATAAGATCCTGCACCAACCCCATTAGCGAATAGTCCAATTGCAGTTCCAAGTTCCCGACGGTCCTGTTTGGAAATAACATGCTTGTAATCATCCAATTCAGGGAATGTCATATCCGCAATAGATGGATACTGTCCTATTTTCATAAATGAACTGTCATTTGCTAAGACAGTGAAGTCTAAATGATGTTTTTCGTCCATTGAGCAGACAAATTCAAAGTTCATCAGCCTTGTTGCATCAGCAATTTGCCAATTTATCCATTTCCATTCATCTGTGGCATTTCTTTCAGTTCTAGCTTTTGAGCTGAAAATCATGTCCTGCAATGAGGAGACCTCATCTGCAAGGGGTCTGCAATTTATTTCTTCATTGCCCTTTGGACCAGCCTTAAAATAATATTTTATAGGTTTCATTGTAAAAACGCGTTCCTGCTCACATTCTTTACAATAAGCGCTAATCTTTATGTTTCCTTTGAGTAATTCAATAAGGTCAGAAACATTTTCTTCTTCAATGGCAATAGAATCATATAGACTAGAGGCCTGCAAAAAACTTGCAAATATGTTCTCCATCATATTTCACCTCCAGATCTTACTTTATTTTCGCCAAAACATCTTGGAAAATCGCATAGTTCTTCTTCACACCATCATCAAGGTCAATGGAAATCATCTGGTCTGCCAAATGATGAATTTTTTCTTCGTACTCGTGAATTTCCACAGCTTGATCGTTCAGTGTTTTGAGCTGCTTATTCAGCTTCACTCGTTCACCGGTGGAAGCATTTGCAATACGTGTCTCCAGATCAGCGATTGCAGTACGATAACGAGCCTGTTGTTCATGCACATAGTCAGTACGGATACGGGCAATAGTGTCCGGCTGATAGCGGTGCATATAGATCAGCGCCTTGAAGCCGTTCTTCTTGCCGCTGTCAAACAACCAGTATATCGGGCGTTTCTGATAAATCTTGCAGTGGTCGGAGTAGAAGTCATTCAGGAAGTAATTCCGAATCACATCCTTCGGCTGACCCTTGCCGCCTAGTGCATCGGCAATGAATTTCAGGTTTTCGTCCAGCGTATCCTTACCATACACTATTTCTACGAACTTCACAAAACGACCGACGATGTCATCTTCAAAATACTCGTCATCGCTGATAGGTATAATATTATCCTTATCCGCAGCAAATGTTGAATACTTGCTGTTATCCCATTCACCGCCTGCATAAGCAAGCCCATCCACATCCAGAGAGTAGCGCCCAAACATACAGCCAACTGCATAGGAAATGAAAGAGCGAATATCTCTGCCAAGGTCAGCTTTTCGGACAGTAACATCCTTGTCCTCAACCTCCGGTGTCAGTTCGTCCTGCAAGCCGTAAATGTCAATGAAAATACGGTTAAGTTCTTCCTCATTCTTCTTCAGTAAATCAAACTGAGCTGTTGCATTGCTTTCCCATGTATGGTATGCGTCGGCAATTCGATACTGCCATTTATTCATTGGGATGTCTGCATAGCCAGCTCCACTACGGTATGTTATAAACGGATGAGTAACAAAATCCCACGAGGTTTCAAAAGAGTCCCAATCCGTCTTGGCTAATGTTGTATTGCTTTTAGCTAATTTATTGATTTCAGGTAATTTCTGGCTTTCAATACGAATTGGTGCTCTTTCAACTTCTCCACTTTCTAATGATATTGTTGATGAGCCAATCAATTTTAATAATCTATCAAAAACAATAGAATTTGTATAAGCAAGAATATACCATAAATTAACATTATTTTTGGGAAACAGTCCTGGACCAGTTCCTGCAAAAGCAAATCCTTCTGGATAATATCTGAAACACTTTCTTCCAGAAGTTATGTATGTCCAAGTAAGTCCCTCTTTGAAGAAATAAGAAGAATTTCTCAAAGAAGACCTCTGCCTTCCGTCAGGCCATCTATGATTAGCCAATTCCTTTCCTTCCGTTCCCCAATTAACTATATAGTCGTTATTTCCATACCATTTGCGATAGTTTCCACCTTTATTACATGGTTTCCACTTTGTATTATCATAGCCTCCAAAAACAGAGAAATTGTCCATACATACTTCGTGCCATAATTTCAAATACAAGTCATCATTACCTGTTACAAGTCCTTTTCGTCCTTCTGCAAATGCACCCATCCGGTCGCACTCGGCGAAAATAGACAACATTGCCTCACTTACCCAATATGCTACCGGACTTCCCGGAATTTTGGAGAAGTTGTCCGTACTGGTTTGCGCAAATCTGTTTTCAAGCACAGGGAAAACTCTTGGTTTGTCGTTTTCGATGTCTTGCAGTTTAATTTGATTATATGTTCCCTTATATCCGGTTACATAGTCATTGCGGAATATTGTTACTGCTGTTCCAAACGCAATTCCCATAACCATATTTTCCATGTGCATTAAATTTGTAATAGACTTAATCCGCAAGACCTTTTCTCGCATCTTTTCAAAACTGGACAGGAACATCCAACTTTGCATTGTGACCATGCAGTTATAACCATGCTTAACCGCCATCTGATTGCCATACTCGATAAAGCAAGCAAACAGATCACTCTTACTATCCGGATAATTCTTCTTTACATAGTCGGACAGCTTTGCACCCATACCGGAAGCCCCCATATACGGCGGATTCGTCACCACCACATCGTACTTCTGTACCAGTGCTTCTGCCACCTGCACCAACGGCAATAATTCTCTCAATGCCGTCTCACGGGACATATTTATATCTTCCGTAATCTCTGCAAAGCGGTCATACAGCGCAGACCAATCCTGCTGGCTAACCGTGATAATCGAACCGTATTCCTTTGCATCATGCAATTCGCTGATGATGGTATCCATAGCTTTTTTCAGCTTGGCATCGCCATTGCAGAAATAGTCCAACGCAAACGAATCTACATGGTTGCTCTCCGCAATGGCATATACATGGGGCTGAATGCCACGGCTGAAAAAGCGGCGGTCATACTGACGGGCTTTCATCATCACTGCAAAGTAAGCCAGCTGTGCCGCACGGTCATCAATATCCAAGCCGTACAGATTGTTCTCCACAATGCTTGCCACCGCTTCACGGGTGGTATAGCCGTAGGATTCATAGATCTTCATCAGCACATCGAACATATACGCAAGGATATGACCCGAACCGGAGCAAGGGTCAATCACTTTCAGCTGATCCGGTGTCAGTGCGGTGTATTCCTTACGAATCTCGGCAAGCTGTGCCTGCACTTCCGGTTCCTGCTCGGCTTCTTCCAGATAGTAATGCCATTTGGTATCTTCCGGGTCACGGTTTCCGGCAACATAGGCAGACTGTTCTTCCTCGGTAGGAAGAAGCTGTTCTTTCACATCCGGATGTCCCTCCAGCCACAAACGGCCAAGAGAGTTCTCGACCATGTAACGAACGATCCAGTCCGGTGTGAAAAGCTGGGTTGCTGCAGGGATGTTTTCTTTTGTGATTTTCACATTCTTTTTCAGAGCGGCGAAAACATCATCTTTTTTCTCACTGTTGTAATACTGATACAACCAACCGATAATCTGAACAGCATCCTTCCAGTCATCCTCCGGTATCAGCTCAATCATCTGCTGAATCACACTACCTTCACGAAGGAGGTTGTCCGGGAACAGAAGCTCGGTATAGTCAGCAATTTTCTGAAACATACCCGGAAGCACGTTATTCAGGGCATTGCACTGCGTGATCAGAAGATACTTATACAATTCATCATTGTCATTGGCTTCCTTATAGGCGTAGACTTTCTCCATATCAAGTCCGTCCAGCTCCAGATGAATGGCTTCGGAGATAATCTGCGGCTTGAAGTTGTTTTCCTCGTCCGTGAACACACGCACATGGGATGGGAGGTAGCCGTTGACCTCCATAAAACGCAGGGCAGAGAAGCGGTTGAACCATGTGTAGGCAACCTCCTCCATAACCTGCTCATATCCTTTTTCTTTAATCTGCGCAATCAAGGCAGCTCTCTGCTTCTTCTCGGTAGAAGAAAGCAAATGCCCACCCACACTATCATCATTTGGATTTCCGACCTCTTTATCGGAAATACCGTATTTCAACGCTCTCTGGCTCACACGGGAGATTAACTCCCGGCGAGCTTCAGTGGCGAATTTTTTTATCGCATTCTTGTTCATAACGGTCTCCTTAGCTTAATTTGATTCCGTCGCAATCCTTCATCATTGCAGTGAGGTACGCTCTCATTCGTTCAACATAGGCATCGATATCTTCCTGACTTTCCAAAGTCTTAGAAGGAAATGCAGCCTGACGGTATACATTCTTGATAACCTTCTTCGGAGCCGGAGGAGTTACTGCTCCACCTTCATTCGGTTTGACGGTTGGTTCAACCGGAGTTTTTGGATGAACGATACCATCTATTTTATCGACTGTGTCATCCTTATATTCCCACATCTGAGGTACCAGACCATCAAGAAGCTGCAGGCTTTCCAGCTCTGCCACTCTTGCTTTCTGCTGATCAAAGAATTTATCTGCACGCTCAGATATTGCTCTGGCATCATAAACATCACCGGCAAGAGTATGGATTTCTGACAAGCACTGACGGATGATTTCAAGGATCTCAGCACGCTTTGCTTCAAGAAGCTTTCCGTGACCCTCACGAACAGTATCCATCAATCCGTTCAGTTCAGGGATACGTCTGTAAACGTTACTCTGTCCGGCATCCACTACGGTAATCTTACGAATCTGATTCAGTGCCTGATTTGCCTCCTCTTCCTTCTGAAGATAAGAGAGGTCGTTTCTCAGCTCTGCTTCCATACGAACTGCTGCATCGAACATCTGCACCTGATTCTTGAAGAAACCTTCAACGTTCTGCATGTCATCCTTATTATCAAGGAGGCTGTCTTTCTCCTTCAGAAGTCTGTCAATCAGAGCTGTATTATCCTTACGCTGAGAAAGCACGCTTTCCATTAGGCTGAGAGCTTTCGTCACAAGGTGGTGGTCAGGATATTTATGACCCTCATAACGTTCATTCAGCTCCTTATAGTGTGCCTTCTGTTCTTCAAACTTCTCAACAATATATCTAACGAGTCCGTCTTCATCATCCGGTACGTCCATTACATCGAAGTATTCACGCAGCAATTCTTTGACGGCACGCATCTTAGTTGCCGTAATGATCTGACGCTTAGAGATGCTTGTTCTGCCAATCTCACTCTTCTTACGAAGCATATCCGGAAGTTTTGGATTACCCGGCTGGATAGTTTCGCCACCGTACTTAATCGTGACCTTCTGGTCGTAAATCAGCATCGCAGCCACAACCGCAATGTCGATTTCCTTCCATCCATAAGGGATCGCCTGATAGCGGCTCTGTACATCTGCCATCGAAGTAGGAAGATTTTTTGCGTACTGCATCTCAAGATACTCTTCCATCTTCACAGCTGCATCATGGTTTGCTTCAAGACCGGCCATAACACCGTTCAGATGTTCACCCTGCAGTACTGCCAATATATCAGCGTCTGTATCTGCATTCTTTGTAATAAGACCAAGTTCACTATAAACATGAGTAACTAAATATTCCAGTGCTTGATCCAGCTTGCTCTTGGCATCGCCGCCCTTAATCTCGATATGCTCTCCGTCCACATAGAATTCAGCACCGATGATAGCCTTCTTCAAATCTTCCTCTGCAGATGCTTCATACTTGTTAGCCTCATCCTGATGATTTCGAATGATGTCCTGTACGGACTTCGGTAGCTGTGCTACATTATGCTGCTTTACATATTTACGCACTTTCATTGCTTTTTCCAATGACTCGTAATATGGCGTTTCAGCAAGTACAACGATCGCCTGATTCTTAGACTCTGTCATAAGACGAAGTTCACTCTTCTCGACAGTGTCTGTTGCTACCGTCATGATGCGAAGTCTCATTCCCCCTGTTACCGCACCAATACTTGTAGTGTCTACCATCTGGTCAAATGGGAAATCGTACTTTCCGTGACGATATTTCTTTGTTGTATAAATATCAGCAAAAATCATCTGACCGATACGCTCCACGATTGCAGAGGTATCGACCTGAGTATTTTTGTAAATGTCTCTTTGAATATCCTGCTCTTCATCAGTCAGGAAATTATAAGTGTCGCCGGTTCTTCCGATATAGTTCTGGCTAAGCAGACGGTCGAGACTGCCACGTATCTTTTCACGCATCGTAATCTTATCCAGACGGATATCATTGGCCATAAGGATTACGATGTTGTCAAGATTAGCCGGAATATCATCGACATAACGAATAAGGTACAAGAGTTTTAATACGTCCACATCCTGCTGCTCAATGCCATCTCCGTTATCTGCTGCCTTCTGGCAACGCTCAATAACACGACGAATAGAACTGTCAAGGAATGTATGTACGGTATCGTAGAACAGATAAAACGGTGCCAATGCATACTCGTCCTTATCCTGAATCTTCTGTGCTGCTTCCTGGAATCCTGAAAGCATCGAACGCTCGCCACCGGAAAGATGCTTACCGGAGTTACCATGTTTACGGATTTCAGCAAATACCTTCTGCATGATAATGAACTGGTAAGGTACGAACGGGAAGTTTCTGACAAAATCCTGCGGGCCGGTATATCCCTTAATGTCCAACATTGCATCAGTAAAGCTGAACAGATTACGAAGAACGGAATCATTCTGGCTATATACCTGTTCCAATGCCGGTTCCACTTCAGGCTTTTTCTTCAAAATACGTTTCTGGATAACTTCGTCTGCGGAAGAAGAAGTCAGCGAAAGTCTGGTCTTGAAACGGGCCTGAATACGAGAAAACTCATTTTCACGAGCCTTGATGATTTCATCGATAGCTTCCTGACCGGTACAAACAACCCAAATCTTACCGCCGCACTCACTGCCGATTTTCTCAACAAGAGACTGCAGGTTAATAAGAAGGTCTGTATCGCCGCCTACATACTGACCAACCTCATCGACCATAAATAGCAAGCGGAAGTCATCCGTCTTATTGTCCACATAGTCTTTCATCTCAGAAACAAGCTGTGCGATGCTGGTCTCTACGGTCTCGGTTCCATTGAACCAGTTTCGTGCAGCATCCTCGCTCATACCGAGAACTTCTTTCAATGTATCAACAACATCGTCTTCAAAGAAAGCAAAGGCATCTCTTGACTCAAGCCAGGGACCACCGTTTTTCTCCTCAAATACACGACGGAACTCTGCTGTCTTTCCACGCTTTTCGATGAACTGCTCCAGCTTTGCCACCTTAAGATTCTCTCCATAAAAACCAAGGTAGTTATAAAACATCTTTGCAAAAACACGAAGAACAGCAGTCTTGTCCTTGTTGATTGAACCCTCAATATCGATATTGAAAAGGATAGTATCCGTATGACCCTTAGTAACGGAATCAATCAACATGAATGTTGCCGGATCATCCTCAAATTTTTTACGAAATCGTTCTACTGTACGAACACCCTGTACCTCCTGATTAGCAAGCAGGTAGGAGAGCATTTTCAGGAAGTGAGATTTACCACTTCCAAAGAAACCGGAAATCCAGACGCCAATATCTGCAGTGCCTTCATGAAAGGACTCTCCATATTTATTAAAGAAAGTAATGAAGTGCTTCTTCAAATCTTTGGTGATGACATACTCATCCAATTCCTGAACAAGAACATCAGTAGCATCTTGGTCTACTTTAACGACGCCATTGATTTTACGATTAATATCCTCTTGAAATAATTGTTCAATAATCATTGCTGTTCCTCCTTAAATTACATTGAAAGCTCGGTAGTAAGGATTTTTCTTCAGGCGATTGAAAAGCTGCACATCACGGCCATCATAATTGCCCGGATAGAACACCAGAATCGGAACATCTGGAAATTCTGGCTGCATCGCATTTAAAAGGTCATGGACTCTGATAAACGGAAATGCATCTCCCACTCCTGTGATGACAAGTACGTCACCGGCTTCATGTGGTTCATATTTCATCTTATTTACAAAAGCTGTATTATTAGCCATACGGCTCATCTGGTCTCGAATAAATTCTTTACCTTTTTTCTCTTCCATCGCAGGTATTGTTTTTGCGATGCGCTTATCTTCACAGATAGAAAGAAACACTTCATATAAGTTATGTTCTATCAGGTGACAGTTCATTGACTGATCTGTCATAATCTGCTCGATAAAGTGTCTGACCATCATCTCATCGGATGGGTCATAACAGAAGATTCGTATATTTACCTCATTGCTTAAACCTTTGCCTTCAAGAAACTCCGGTTCCTGCATCAAGGCTCTGAGGTTATCTAGTCTTTCTTTCAATTCACTCATTTAGACCTACCTCCTTACGAAAAGCAATTGAATGCAGGAAGAGCAATCTCATCACCATTTTCACGGATTGCATTCTCAAGCACCGGATGAAGCCATACCGGGTTGAGCTTTGTCGCTCTAATGCTATCGATATACTCATTCTCCACCAGCATCTTTGCAATGACCTGTTTCAACTTCGTAACTGTGGAATCGCTCCATGTTGCCACCCGGTCATCCTGCTCCTGCAAGCGCAGAAAATAGCTGTTCAAGTCTATTTTACCGAAAGTAGTGTCCGATAATCTGTACTTCTCACCGATGACCGTAATCATAAAATCCCAAATCAATCGGTACTGTTTCATCATGGCGTACAGACATATCTGCTTTGCCACATCAGACGGTTGTGTTGCGATTGCCTCCACCAGAGAATTATCTTCAAGTGCATCCAGTCTTCTCAGGCAGGAAAGTGCCATCTTTCTCACCGACTTTTCTGTCGGATATTGAAATAAATTATCTGAAACGATACGTTCTACTACTTCTTCATGGTTACATCCTTCGTGAATCAACTTGGCAGTAGTTCGCACTTCATAAAATAAAAATTGTTCTCTTGTTATGGCAGCATTATATGGGCTTGCTGCCTGTAGAGCTGCTTTGTTATTTCGCTCCATCCAAATCCTCCTAACGAATTTTAATCTTCGTTATTCTTAGTTTCTTCATCTGGCAAAGTCTCTAAAATATCACTAATCTGACAATTCAATGCCGTGCATATTCTCAAAAGCACATCTGTAGTAATATTGTCTCCCTTACCCAGCTTTGCCATTGATGCAGTACTGATTCCACTAAGTTCTCTCAGTTCTTTTTTATTCATGCCCCTATCAATAAGCATTTTCCATAACGGGTTATAACTGATACGCATCTGGTACCTCCATTTATTATGACTCTTCAATCACACCGGTTTCTGTAGCAATGTGTTTCTCTCTTGCTGCTTTCTTTGCCCACGAACATCCAAATAATTCTCCTCCGTTTTCATGAAGTTCAATAATCTTAGTCGAATGGACAATGTCACGTGTCACATCATAAAATGTATCTTCTTTATCAAATGCAATAAAAATCTGCTTTTCACTCTGGTTGTATAGCTCCATGATTTTATCTATCGGCAAGTCTGCAATATTTTTAAAAATATTAGAGTCATGTGCTATAACCGGTAGCTCCGTGAGCCGTAAGAGTGCAAGGTCAAAAATAATTAATCCCTTGAAGTTCATACCTGCTCCGGTGTCGTCTTCTGTCCAAAATTCATAAGTTGGCTTTCCACTTCTGAAATTTCCAAATTTTAAAGCAGGCGTACAGATGGGTCAATAAATGTCACTTCATAATTTGCTCCGAGCTGTCCTCCTACATTCACAAATAACGGTGTGCTGCAGCCATCATTCGGACAAACACTGTGTTCTTCCGCCACAAGCAGAGCTCCATATTGCTCTTTGACAGACGGCGAAATTGTTGCATCCACTGTTGTTTCTTGAGACTGAGGAACAAGTTCTGTTGTTTTCTTACGCTTGCGCTTTATTGTTGCTGCATTACAAATAATTTCTTTAAATCTCTCTGCAATTTTATTTTTGAAGTTTTCGTTGTCGATTCCGGGACATTCATCGGCAAATGCCGCACATAAACCTTTAATAGTATCGTCCGTCTCTGTATCGATAAATTCTTCAAAATACTGAGAGTCCAAGTCCTTATTTATTTTCTTCGCCAAAGTGGTAATGTTGTGCTCTCCGTAAAAATAACCACGCAGCGTCCCAGGCACATGTCATGTAACAAAGTGCCACCATTGGGATTGAGATAAATTTTCTTAAAAAGTGTCCTCGTAAATTCTTCCGGCGACAGGTCTCCTTGAAAATACGTTGCTATTTTTTGAGCAAACACTTCGAATTCAGCTTTTGCCAATCCCAAACACCTTCATTTTGAATCAAGCGTGTACAACTGTATATAAGCATGTACAGCGTTGTTCGGTAAAAAATGCACTTTCCTATATACTTAAGTCATAGGAAGTGAAAAACGCATCTGAATATAGATACACACTTTAACAAGTATATCACAGAGCTTTTCGTTTGTCAAATTTGTGTTTGCCATCGCAAATTTCTGTTCAGCGATACAGCAACATAATTTCACTCATTCATTTCCTATATTAATCACTTCAGCGGTTTGCGCAGACAGCTTTCCAGTGCTGACGTGACTTTTCAATTAAATATATCGCTCCCGGCAACCGGAAAGGCCGGTGGCGCACATGAGATGGAGATTTCTCCTGACCGTGGTATCACTATACCCTTTTGCCGGTAGCATCAAGGAACCTCCATCTCGGATTGACAAGATGGAGGTTTTTATATGTCAAACAATGCAAATCAGAGTAAACGGCATCGTATGATTATTACCAAATCCATCAGCCGATTTGCACGAAATACGCTTGACTGTCTTAAATACATACGTCAGCTTAAAGAACGTAATTATCAACCTGTAAAATAATATTCTCTATATTGGAACATCTCCCGATTATCAGTGGTTATTTGGTCAGATGATTCAGGAATTGCAGCTTTGCAGACCACGGTATGATGAATTGATTTCTTTGCAGCTGCGAAATATTTTTGTTTTGATAAGCCGTGCAATCATAAGTGCAAAGAAATTCAGCAGCACCAGTGAAAAAGAAGTTGCTTTTGCGATGCACTATTTTCGTAAGAATTACAACACAGAAATCAGCATTGAGGAGTACTCCGAATCCAGAGGGCTTAGCAACTGTTGGTTTATTCAGTGCTTTAAAGAAATCACAGGTTCCAGTCCGCTGCAATATATCTTAAAGCTGCGAATCTCCAACGCACAAAGTTTGTTAGAAAATACGTACTACACCATTACTGAAATTGCAAATATGGTTGGATACACCAATTCGCTTTATTTCAGCAGACTGTTTCATAAATACATTGGTATGTCACCAAAAGAATATCGAAAAGTAAAACTCAAAGAAAATCTCAGGGAGTAAAAAACAAAACTCGTTTGGCTAAAGCTAAACGAGTTTTGTTGATTTTTGATAAGAAATAAGGAATGGCTACATTATATCACAACACTTGCAGGCAAGACGGGTATTAACCCAATACTACTTGTTTTTAATCCGGATCAGACTAACAAAGTAATTGTAGAATTTATCAATGTATTAGATGCTCACGGTCTCTATGATAATAAAGGCATATAGAAAGCTATACAAAATGCCTTGCGGTTGAACGTTCGGCAGTCGACAATCTTTGATAAGTTCAAGAAGGACCGCACCTTTATATCGGTGCGGTTTTTCCGTTGTTACGGACATTGATTAAACATTGAATATTCAGCTACGTTGTGATATACTTAAGCCATAAAGATATAAAACGCATAAACCTTGCTCATGATGAATTTTCTAAATATCGGAGGGAATACCGTGTTTGAAAAAATACCCGTAAAATAAATAACGTCACAGCAAAAAAAGTCAGAATTCCGTTTGTTGACGATAATGATATCGACATATAGAATTATTGCGGTAAACAAAGAAGAATGAACTCTCTTATACTACAGAAACAGGAAGAGGTAATTGCTTTGGCACAATTTGATATAAAGGATGCTGTACTGAAAAAATGTCTGCTAAAAGAGGACGAAACTGTCATTACCGTGCCTGACGGTGTAACGACCATAGGCAAGGACGCCCTCTGCGGCTTACAGAGCGTTATTGCCGTTACGCTCCCGGAAAGTCTGAAAGTCATAAACGACGGCGCATTCTACGGCTGTTCATCGCTGACTTCTGTCACGTTGCCGGGCAGTGTTGAACGGCTCGGAAGCTGTGCTTTCGCCCAGTGCAGTACACTCAATACAATATATCTTGATAACAAACTTACGGAAATCGGGAATTCTGCATTCTGGGGATGCACAAGCCTTGAAAGTATTGACATTCCCGCAGGCGTTACTAAGATAGGATATAATCTTTTCGGCAGTTGCTTGTCGCTGATATCGGTATCTCTGCCCGATACTGTCACAGAGCTTGATGAGCGAGCATTCAAAGAGTGTACAAGCCTTGCTTGTATCACGCTTCCTGACAGTTTGCTTAAAATAGGAAATATGGCATTTCTGAACTGCCACAACCTGAAATCGGTAAATATTCCCGACAGGTTGGAAAGTATAGGAGAAAAGGCATTCTTTATGTGCGAAAGCCTGTATGAACTTGAGATCCCGGACGGCATAGCTTCAGTCGGCGGCGACGCATTTTCCGATTGTGTAAGCGTTACTGTCAGAAGCACAATCAGCGGGAAACCGCTTTATAAAGCAGTTACGGCAACCGACGGATCATCGGCGTACAATTTTATATTGCGTAATATCTGGGACAAAGGCGGTTTTGACTTTACGGCGCAGGATAATTATTTCCCCGCTTTGCAGGACGAAAATCTTCAATATGCGATAGCGTTTTCACGTCTTATGTACAGAGTGAATCTCAGCGCCGCAGCAGAGGAGCATTACCTTGATTTCCTGCATAATAATGCGGAAAACGCCGTACGTTACTGTATTACGCAGGACAGTGCCGAGCTACTCGGAATATGCAAGAAAAACGGCTTGATCACCGCCGGGAATGTAACAGGGCTTATTGAATTTGCAGACGAGCAGGGTAATACCTCTGCCGCCGCATTTCTTCTGACGGTTGCAAACAGTCCGGAACACGACAATTTTTGCAATCTGCTGTCATCACTGGAACTATAAGCCTTATATGTGATTTTATATACACGGTGCCGCTTTTGGGGGATGTACCTCGCTGAAGACGCTGACTATTCCCGATACGGTGCGAGTTATAGAGCAACACGCATTTGCAAATTGTACTTCCCTTGAAAAGGTGACGCTAAGTGAAAATACATTATTTCACGGAGAATTTTTTACGGTTGCGAAAAAATACATATTTACTCATCTCAGACAGGCAATGAAATAACCGATTGGTACAACGGGATAACTTATTGAATCGACAAAGGAAGTGATTTTACGGATAAGGAATACGAAAAGGCAAAGGAGCGTGCCGAGAAGCTTTCGGCGCTTGCAACCGACATACTTATGCTGTCCCGCAATACGCTTGCCGTAAATCTCAGATTTCTTGACAACGCAATTAATATGCTGACGCTCAAAACCTCGATCATAACCGAAACTGTTGCTACTGACGGCAGATACATTTTCTATGATGAAAGCTATGTGCTGAAAAGCTATAAATCCGGATATAATCTGACACGGGCATATCTTCACATGATGCTTCATTGCGTGTTCCGCCACAATATTGTCGGTACGCTTGTAGACACGCTCAGGTGGAATCTGGCGTGCGATATCTCCGCTGAGAATATCATGAATGAACTCGATATAAAGGCGCTTTCTTCGCCCCGACAAGTCAGACAGGGTAGTATTATCGACAAAATCAAAACGGATTGCCGGTTTGTCACCGCAGAGAAGATATATGACTATCTTCTGAGGAATGTTGACGATTTGCAGGTCTATGCCTGGTCGGAGCTGTTTGCGGAAGATGACCACAGAATCTGGTATGCAAAGCCGCCTGAAACAGAAGCTTCAACGCAGATCAAAAGCAATCCGGACAGCAAGGACGGCAACAGCCGGAACAGTAATGACATGAATTCTGATAACGGACAGTCGGGTAATGATACGGATAACAGCAATGGCAACAACAGAAACGGTAACGCAGAAAATCCCGGAAATGAAGACGGAACGGGAAATGATATGCAGATGTCAGCTGAAACCGCCTCACAGCTCGAAAAGGACTGGAAAGAAATTTCGGAGAAAATGCAGATCGAAATAGAAGCGTTTTCAAAGGAAAAAGGCGATACAAGGGGCAGCTTCATTCAGAATCTGAACGCCGTCAACCGTGAGAAATACGACTATACGCAATTTCTGAAAAAATTCTCTGTAATGGGAGAAGCGATGCGTGTAAACGATGATGAGTTTGATTATATCTTCTACACCTACGGACTGAAATTATATGAGCGTATGCCGCTTATAGAACCGCTTGAATACAAGGAAGTAAAGCGAATAAAGGAATTTGTTATAGCAATTGATACATCGGGCTCGGTATCAGGTGAGCTTGTACAGAAATTCATTCAGAAGACGTACAATATCCTCAAAAACGAGGAAAGCTTTTTCACAAAGATAAATCTTCATATTATCCAGTGCGATACGGACATACAGGAGGACAGAAAGATAACCTCGCAGGAAGAGTTTGACGATTATCTTGCTGCAATGAAATTGCACGGATTCGGCGGTACGGATTTCCGCCCGGTATTCGCTTATGTTGATAAGCTGATACAAAGCAAAGAGTTTACAAATCTCAAGGGGCTTATATATCTTACAGACGGATACGGGAATTTTCCCGCAAGGAAACCGCCGTATGAAACGGCATTTGTATTCATAGACGATGAGTACAATAATCCAGATGTTCCGCCGTGGGCGATAAAGCTTGTTCTTCCGTCGGATGAAATCTAAAGGAGCAGAGTATGAATATAAAAGAAGCAAAAGAACAGATAAAGAATGCCATGACGGCATATTTCACAAAGGACGAAACGGGCGGCTATGCGATTCCTGTTGAAAAACAGCGCCCTGTATTTCTGATGGGACCTCCCGGAATAGGCAAGACTGCGATAATGGAGCAGGTAGCTTCGGAAATGGGAGTAGGCCTGCTGTCGTACTCCATGACGCACCACACAAGGCAATCCGCACTCGGACTGCCGTTCATTGTACACAAGAATTACGGCGGTAAGGAATATGACGTGTCGGAGTACACTATGTCGGAAATCATCTCGGCAGTGTATGACCTTATGGAAAATACGGGTGTAAAAGAGGGAATACTGTTCCTTGATGAGATAAATTGCGTATCAGAAACGCTCGCCCCGATTATGCTCCAGTTCCTGCAATACAAGGTGTTCGGCAGACACAGAGTGCCTGACGGCTGGATAATAGTCACTGCGGGAAATCCGCCCGAATACAATAATTCCGTCCGTGAGTTTGACATTGTAACATGGGACAGACTGAAAAGAATTGACATCGAGCCTGATTTTACAGCGTGGAAAGAATACGCTTACAAGGCGGGCGTTCATGCCTCTGTGCTTACCTATCTTGAAATTAAGAAAGCTGATTTTTACCGCATAGAAAGTACGGTTGACGGAAAATCGTTCGTTACGGCGAGAGGCTGGGAAGACCTGTCGCAGATGATAACCCTGTATGAAAAAAATAATATCAAGGTCGATATAAAGCTTATTCGTCAGTACATACAGCACGACAGGACAGCGAGAAGCTTTGCGGCATATTACGACCTGTTCAACAAGTACAGGAGCGACTATCAGATAGACGAGATACTCAGCGGCAATGCAAGTGACAGCATAAAAGACAGGGCTGAAAACGCAAAGTTTGACGAGCGTTTATCTTTGCTCGGACTTATCCTTGACAGCGTTACGGCAGCGGCAAAGCAGGTAACAGACGGCGAGGATATGCTCCGTGAAACGCTTGTAACGCTGAAAGAATTCAAACTGAGAACGCATGACAGCGATATTTCCGCAGAAAAGCTGATGAATGAGCTTATAGCGGTAAAGAAAAAGGAGCTTGAAAACGGCAAGCAGTCGTCAAGCATTTCCGTATCACGTCAGAAAACGCTTGCAAGAGCAATATCACAGCTTGAGAATATGACTGCGCTCACAGTCGGCAAGGACGGAAAAACGGCGTTTGCGGATATCAGGAGCAGATATGACAGTCTTGTTTCTGAACTTAAAATTTCGGCAAAAACTGCACGTGATAAGATGTCAAACGCATTTATTTTCTGCAATGAAGTGTACACCGACGGACAGGAAATGCTGATACTTGTAACCGAGCTTACCGCAAACAGCTACACGGCAAGATTTATTTCCGAGTTTGGATGTAAGGAGTATTACGAGCATAACAAGGCTCTGCTGTTTGTCGACAGAAGCAAGGAAATTATGCAGAGACTGGAGGAGTTCGGGGATATATAAACTGAACTGTGCAGCGCTTCATTTTATAAACAAACATACTTTTTCTACAAGATATGCCGCCCTGATGGGCGGCATAGAGAGTCTGAAAAAACAACTGTGTAAATGCCAATAATGACCATAAAGAAAATTAGAGGTAAATTGGTATGAAAAACAGAAATCACGGATTAAGCGAAAAGGAGCTCGTTCAGCTTCTGATGGCAGTGTGGGAGCCTTGGTCTGTTATTCCTCTGATTTGGAAGATGCCCACTCCATTGCTTTTTTCATTCTTTCCTCAAATATCTCTGCCGGGACGAGAGCTATACCTTCCTTATCGTCACTGAGCACAATTAATCTTTGGCCGCCGGTAAGACCGAATAGTTCACGAGCGGCTTTGGGAATTACGAGTTGTCCGCGCTCGTTTATTGTCACTGACCCCCATATATTTCTTCCTTTTGGCGCAGGTGGAATGCTCTCTTTTCCATCTATTGTTTCTGTTTTTATCAGGCTATCAATCGTAACACCATAGATATCTGCAAGACGTTTGCATTTTTCAATATCCGGAACGGTTGCGCCGCTCTCCCATTTTGCATAGGCCTGACGAGAGATATCTATCTTTTCGGCAATTTCTTCCTGAGAAAAACCATGTATATTACGAAGCATAATAAGATTTTCTTTTAACATAATGTCCTCATTTCGATAGCAGCGAGTTTACCGCTTCAATATAGAACGCACTATGAGCAGTATGAATCACATGATCACTGTTTTCGGTCTCGACCAACAGGCAATTGTCACCTATATAGGCTACTGCTCTCTCAGCCTGTTCGCGGGACGCCGCACACAGATATGTTCCGTTCTCGTGAACATTCTCCTTCGCATGAATATAAACACAGGGAACTTCTATTGCAGATAGTATTTCCTCATGCGTCAGAGCGTGATTCCAACTCAGGTCATAGAATCGTTCGCCATACATAAAATCATATTCCTTGGCATATTCAAAAACATACCAGATCGAAGACGGTAGGAAACCTATCTGAACGGCCGCATCAGGTTTTTTCTGATACTGCTTTTGTGCATAGTCTGCGATTCTCGGCATTGCATCAGCCATGTAGAGCTGTCCCCAGTAACAATGTCGCAAATAGTAGCTTTCCCAACACTCCACTTTATCTGACTGATTCCAATCATGCAAAGGCTTGTAGGTATCAAGATAAGCAAAGCTCTCTTCCCAGCCTTCTCCTTCAGTAGAGAATACCGGAGGATCTTCCAGCACAACTCCGGCTATGTTTTGACCGCCATATGCTGCAATATAGGCAGCAGTAATAGCTCCGTTCGAATGACCTGCTACAACTGTGGGTGCACCAATAACATGATCGACAAACCAAATGAGATCATCACCGTTTACATCAAGATAATACAGACTTTCATCATGTGTTGATTCTCCATGGCCGTAAACATCGACCGCGTAGATATGCCAATTTTTACTAAGCTCCGGCAACACAAGAGCATAGTCTTCCCAAATGCTCATCTGCCCGTGAATTAGCAGAAGTGCGGGTTTTTCATTGCTCACTTCACCATAGTTTATTACATTACCGTTCGGAAGAGTGACCTGTTTTTCTTCAGCCCCCGCCGTCTTCAGTGCTTTTTCATATTTGTCAAACCAGTGCGTGTTATGATGCCAATAAAGACCGAAAGCGACAGCGGCAACAACAATTATAGCCAATAAGACAATTCCAACAATTTTCATAACTTTTTTCATGAGAACCTCCGTGTTTGATTCTTATGAAAATTATAACGAAATGTTGCACGATTATCTACCAATCAAAGATGTCAGAAACTATCAATTTCTGTTATGTTTGGTTGCATATTAACCCACAAAAGCCCTGACTTCCGCCTTGACATCTATCTCACAGCCACAACTTCCCAACATCTAACTCGGCAACTCAACATAGTGACATCTAACGTGGCAACTCAACTCTCACACTTTTTGACCTGATTTGCCTTTGGATAAGTTACCGAGAAGCGTTTCCGCTGCCCGATGTCAAATTTACCCGATTGCCCGAAAACCGCAGTATTAGCGGGCTTTCGCGGCTATTTCCCTTCGACCCTTGACATCAATACTACGGTCTCAACGGTATTACCTTTTTCCCACAAGAGCCGCCTTACCTCTTGTCCATCACGATATATCGGAAAATTAAACTCTATCGACTTCAAAGGCATCTCTGACTCTCCATTAGGATATATCTGAATTTCCTTTATTAGATAAGTTATAAGATTTTTCTTTTCCTCGTCACTTATTATATCATAGAGCTTTCCGAAATTCAGCATAAGCTTGTAAATATTGTCCAGAGTGATTGCTTCCATTTCGATAGAACTTCTTCTCAGCTTTGCATCTTCAATCCGTTCTTCCAACTCGACAATCGTATCATACAATCCATCAAGCCTTAATGTCATGTCGTGGATTTTTCTTTCTCTGAAACGAGCATCAATAGGCAGATTATCAATCTCTCGCTCCAGACGAGCTTTATTCAAATCTACTTCTTTCAGCTTGCTCTCATAATTGGCAAGTTCCTTATCAATAGCAGTGGTATCAGTCTGTACGCCAATACGCTTTTCTATCTCTTTTGCAAAATATTTATCACTTACCAATTCTTTAACAGCTTCAATTACAAGTGGTTCAATGTCTGTTTTTCTAAGCGATGCCTTGTAATCACAATGATGCCCTCGCTCCTGCTTGTTCCTACCGCAGATATAATAGTAAACTTCTTTGTATGTGCCATCTTTATTCGTCCACGCATGTTTATTCGTATACATTGAGCTTCCACAAATAGGACACTTTAATATTCCCGTCAACAGATGCGACCTGTCCTTACCTATTTTGGACGGCTGCTTAATTCCTGTTGCCATACGTTTTGTGTGAGCTTTTTGCCATAATTCTTCGCTAACTATTCCTTCGTGTTGTCCATCTTCCAGAATATAATCATCTGTATGAACCTGCTTATATTCATTTTTTGTGCCTTTTACCTTTTCTCGTGTTCTTCTGCCATAAGCAATCTTACCACAATAAACAGGATTATCTAATATCAACCTTATGAAATGGCTGCTCCATGTTTCTAACGTTCCATTCTGACGAGGTATCTTTTTTATTCCTTGCAGATTAAGATATTTTGCTACTCCGCCAAGCCCTACGTCTGAATTGGCAAACTTATCAAATATAATTCGGATTGCTTCAGCTTCGGTTTCTTCTATTAAGAGCTGATTGTCTTTCAGATAATATCCATACGGAGCAAAACCGCCGTTCCAACCTCCCTGTCTTGCTTTTTCTCTGCGTCCGTTCATTGTCTGTTCAATGATATTTTCTCTTTCAATTTCTGCAACCGCAGATAATACAGAAATTAAAAGTTTTCCGCTTGTCTGTGATGAGTCAATACCTTCCTCAATACAAATAAGATTTATTCCATACGACTGCACAAACTCCAATGAATTTAGAATATCTGCTGCGTTTCTTCCAAATCGTGAAAGTTTATAGACCAGAATATAATCTATCTCCAATCCGTTCTTTATATCGGAAAGCATCTTCTTAAAAGCAGGTCTCCCCTCAATAGATTTTCCCGATTTACCCGCATCTTCATATATACCAACAATCTCCATTTCCTCTCTGTCAGCAAATCGTTTCAGGCTATTCTTCTGCCCTTCAAGGCTATATCCGTCCACCTGCATTTCAGTACTTACTCTCGGATATAGGACACATTTCTTTCCTTCTCTGTTCATCGTACCACCTCCATAAATTTATAGGGAAATGTGATATGTAAGGCTGCGTAACCTACGCAGCACAATCTAATTCCTGCAAAACAGTCTTTCCGTATTTTTCAACTATCTGCACCATAACATTGATAAAAGAATTGAATATTTCGGTTTCATCTTTCAACTGTTCGTTTTTCAGTTCTGTATTTTGAATAAAATTTTCATTTCCCATAAACGAATACCTCCGCTAAAGCTAAAACGGCTGTACCTCTAAATTATAAAAATACAGCCGCCATTTTACCAATGTGCAAATATATCCCTCATACCTGCTTTACACATTTTTTCATATTTTTTTAAGTGCAACACTAATGGCAAGAGCCTTGTCAACTCTTGCCATTATGTTATCGGGCATCATTCCCATATACTGTTTTAACCTCTGCTTATCAATCGTCCGTATCTGCTCAAGCAGGATAATAGAGTCCTTGTCAAGCCCTTCATAATTACTTACTGCGGTATGTGTGGGCAACTTTGCTTTTGTGTGTACTCGGCTCGTAATTGCTGCAATGATTACCGTCGGACTGTGCTTGTTTCCTATATCATTGGAAATGATAAGTACAGGTCTTGTGCCGCCTTGTTCTGAGCCGATAATGGGGTTAAGCTCTGCGTAGTAAATGTCGCCACGCTTAATAATTCTTTCCATTGTGTTTGACCTCCCATCTGGATTCAGGCAGATTAGTTCTGCCTATGTAGGCAGCCAAACAAAAGGAAGTATTTAAGGTCGGAAGAATATTAACAATATCTCTGTTCTTATGACCTCCTTTCGTTTGGCTGATATGATAGAAGCATTTCAATTTGTCCTCGACACCCCGAAATGCTATGGGAAGTCGCCAAACGGTCAGCAGCGAACTGACGCCACGGGAGTTCCACCCCAACTGTCGTTCTGACAGAGCCGCCCTCATTGCCTGCGACGTTTTTTTCACGCTCGGACTGTGACTGGACGGGAGTACCATTATTCTCTTTGTGGGTCATGGCGAAATCGGGAGCTGCCCGATATTTTGAGTCGGTAAAGACTGGCTCACCACCTTTCATCGCTCGCTGCCATTTGGCAGGTCATGGCGTACCGCTGCACACGCTTATGCTCATCACAATCACAAAGAGGAAGTATTTGGCGAATGAGTATTCGGTTGTCAAGGAGCAATCCCGTTTTCGCCACACAAAGGAAAACAGGGCAAGAGTTTTTTGTCCTCTCACCCTGTAGCCCGTGGGAATATTCAATTTTCCCCTCTACTCAAATAACTTTTTTAATTTTTCTTTGAGCCTATCCATTCTTCTGTAAACTGCTTTTTCAGTAATATCCAGATACACCGCAATTTCACGGGTTGAATATCCTTGTATCTTCATCAAAGCAATCTGCAATGTAAGCCTGTCCACCTTAATCAAAACTTGATAGAGGTGCTGGTTTTCGATACTGTCCAGAAAATCCTCAACCGTTTTGACTTCGGGCTGTGTAGTATCTTCAACAAGCTCGTCAAGATATGTACCTGTTTCCTGCACTCGCTGATAATACCGTCTGTCTGAATTAAAAATCGTCCAATCGTGAACACGGAGCTTTTCTATATCGTCCTCATTAACCCCCAAGCTCCGTAACTGTTTTTCCTCGGCTTCTTTCCAGAGCCGCCATTTCTTTTCTTCTTTGGCTTTGTTGTATGCCATATTGTTTCCTCCAATCTGAATTTTTTTGAAAATCCAGATTGGCAGGCGGTGAACGGCAACCAACGCAAGAAATAGCCTTGTTTTGTGTTAAGACATCTTTCGACAAACAAAAAGCCGCAAAGGTACTAAGACCTCTACGGCAATGAGCGTAAACATATCTATAATCAAGAGATGTAATCTCTGCTTGTAAAATGTAAGAGTGCCACGAGTAAGTGATGATTTTTTCTAAAAGATAATCTTCACTCCACTGTGACACTCCGTAAATAGTAGCTGCTTCTGATGAGCAGCATTGCGGTCATATGCGACCATCGCATAAAAAATCCCTCCAAACTCGAAAACGGGTTCAGAGGGAAGTTAAATTTTCATCTGGGCATGTTTATACTGCCCACCAAAGCACCGTTTTTTTATTTGATGGGCTTGCTTCATATTGATTTTAAAGCTTATCTTACTTGATGTTTTGAAAATGCCTTATGGGAAATGATTGAACCTATTACTACTAAAGCAATCGCAACAGGAATAGACCATACTGCATAAAGCATACCATTGTGCATTTGTTCAACAGACATTATGGAAATATACTGTGAATAGAAAAGGGGCATCAGCACAATAATTCGATATAATGCACTTGTTTCAGAGATAGGAAGCATTATCGGTATCACATGAATAGCTGCTGAAATTACAAACGCTATCATTTGACTTTTACAAACAGCAGACAGAATTAAAACTATTCCTGTTACACTGATTGCACTCATAAACGCCAACAGGATTTGATACTTTAATACTGTTCCGCAAGTAATATTAAATGGAATATACCCTTCTAAAAAATCTATTGGAGCAAAAAGGATAGAGCAGTCCAGCCCCTCTGTTCCATAAATAGCAACCGCAATAAGCAAATTGAAAATAACAACCAAAGTCGTTATGAAAACGGCTGAAAGTAAACTTGCTAATACTTTTGCCGTGGCACATTTTGTCTTTCCGTATTTACTTGTCAAAATAATGTTATCCACTCCACCATACTCGCCAGAGAAAACAGGAGCAATTAGCAAAATAATTACTAATGAAAGGACAATAAAAATCTTCGCCATATTTTGGCTTGTACTAAGCCAACCGTTTACATACCCAACTTTTATTTCTTTATCGCCAAATACATCAGCTACGCTTAACCCGTTCCAACTACCATCTATATCAGCAAAATGGGAGAATACAGAAGACTGCAAAGCATTTTGATAAATGTATTTTGCGTTCATTCCATGTAAATCTTGAGTAGGCTTAAACTCAGACATCATCTGCTGTACTTTATTGTCAGTTAACTTTCCCTCATACTTCAATGCAATTTGCTTATCAATTTCAACCGCAGCTTTTCCAGTTTCCTCTGTACCGTTTCCGTCAAATGCGTACATACTGTGAAGCGTGGAAAAAGACAGTATCAAGGACAATAGTAATACGGCAGCAACAGAAATAACCGCAAAGCGTTTTGTCAATATTTTTCGTAATTCAAACTTGATTAGATTTTTCATTATTCGTTCACTCCTTTAAAATAGAATAGATACAAATCCTCTAATGTAGGTTCTACTTTTATCGCATTTTCCATAGGCGACTGTTCAGAAATCACACGCAGAACCGTACAATTATTTTCAATGTTTCGCAAATTGCTTATATTCAGAGTTTCAGAATATTGCTCCGCACGACTGGTCGGAACTGTACATTCCCATACCTGTCCGTCAATTTCTGTGGTAATTTCCTGCGTTTTTCCAAAATGGAGAATCTGACCGTCTTTCATCATAATAATGTCCTCAGCAATAAACTCGACATCAGAAACAATGTGCGTAGAGAGAATAACTATTCTATCTTTAGAAAATGCACTAATCAGATTACGAAAACGGACACGCTCTTTTGGGTCAAGACCTGCTGTCGGCTCATCTAAAATTAAGATGCGTGGATTATTCAACATCGCCTGTGCAATACCTAAACGTTGTTTCATACCACCAGAGAAAGTTTTGATTTTGAGGTTTCTTTTCTCTGCTAAGTCAACAGCTTCCAACAATTCTGTTGCTTTCTTATGAGCTTGTTTTTCACTCAGTCCTTTTAATGCCGCAACATACATAAGGAAATCCCAAGCTGTAAAATCTGGATAATATCCAAACTGTTGCGGTAAATATCCCAATAAATTACGGTACTTCTCCCCGAGTACAGATATGTTTTTCCCGTCCAAAGTAATTTTCCCAGAGGTCGGTGTCTGAATATCGCAGAGTAACCGCATAAGGGTAGTTTTTCCCGCACCATTTGCACCAAGCAAACCGTAAACGCCATTTGATAATGAGAGGTTCAAATGGTTTACGGCTGTTTTTGAGCCATATTGCTTTGTTAGTTGAATTGCTTTAAGTTCCATATCAAAAACTCCTTTCGTCTTAGGGAGCAAAAAAATACTCTCCATGTGTTTACATAGAGAGTATAGAATGCAATTTTCTACTTTTTATCTACTAATCGAGAGATTTGAAAAAAGCAGTCACTTTTGCTCCGATTGAGCAATTTTCAATTTTCAGATAACCACCGTGATGTTCGCATAAAATTTTACAGATGTACAGCCCAAGTCCGAAATGCTCAGAGTGATTTTCTTCTTCCGTAAAATATGGATTGGTTGCTTTGCTTAAAATATTTTTTGAAAAGCCACATCCATTGTCTGAAACAGAGAGATAAAAGCCATCATTATTACTTGTGTAAGTGATGTTTACCTTTGATGTTGCGTATCGGATTGCGTTTGAAATCAAATTATTATTCACTTGTGAAACAAAAGTATAATCAATGCCAATAGGAATATCGGAAATGTTATTTTGAATAGAAAGAGTTTTTCCACTTTGCTCACACAAAATTCTTGCACTATCAGCTATTGCGGTCACATAACCGCTTATATTAGACTTGTCACTTATGGGTTGAGCATCTTCTAAACGACGCAAGTGGCTCATACTATCAACATATCTTTCCAAACGGAAAATATGTTTTCTCATTGTTGCAGCGGTGCTTTTGGTTATTGGGTCATGGTTGGACTGTAAAATTTCATTATACCCTTTTAATACGGTAAGTGGAGTACGTAAATCGTGAGCAAACGCAGCATTGAGTTGTTTTCGTTCTTCCATTTGCCGCCACATTTCAGAGAAATTATTAGCAAGGGTAAAACGCATTGTTTCAAATGATGAACACAATTCTCCTAATTCATCTTTGCTGTCATATTTAATTGAGAAGTCTAAATTATTATTAGAAATCATTTCAGAAGCGGCTTTTAATTCTGTAAGTGGTTTTTTTAACTTGTTTCTATAGAATAACAAGGTCGCCGTAATGATACATAACGCTGAATAAATCGGAGTTGCAATTATTGGGGCAACTTCACATATTGAAAGTAACCGTTGGTCTTTTTCAGACATTGCAACAGGTGCAACTCCAATATAATTGCCATCACCGAGTCTTTCTCCATTTTCATTTGTTAAATAATATTTTTCTCCTGTTGGGGGATATTTGCTTTCAATCGTTTTTGTAGCATTATTGCACAAAGTAGCTGTTCCTGCACTTAATAGAATGGCAAGAATTACAAACGCTGAGATATAAAGTATTATACTTTTTCGCAATGACAGGTTACGCCACATTTTCTTTATCTTATCCACTTATATCCACACCCCCAAACTGTTTCAATATAAGATTTATTTGTGTATGCTGCAATTTTTGTTCGTATTCTGCGAATATGCTCGGCAACAACACTACTATCTCCCTCACTGTCATATCCCCAAACTCTTTCATAAATTCTCTCTTTATCAAAAACTTGTCCTGCGTTTTGAGATAATAACTCAACAATGTCAAATTCTTTTTTTACAAGACCAATAGGTTGGTTCTGTATATAAACATTTCTTTCAGAGTAGTCAATTAAAAGTTCTCCTGAAAACTTAACTTTTGTATTCGTTTGATGTCGTTCTTCTCTTCTTAAATGTGCTTGCACTCTGGCTTCAAGTTCAACAAGAGAAAACGGCTTAACAATATAATCATCACCACCTACGGAAAATCCTTGTACCTTATCATTTTCTTCAATACGGGCAGTTAAAAAGAGTATAGGGCAAGAAACATAATCCCTAATTTTCTTGCAGACTTCAATCCCATCAAGCTTCGGCATATTTATATCTAATAAGATTATATCTGGTTGTAATTCTGCTAATTTGAGGGTTTCTACTCCATTATAAGCAGAAAAGACCTCATAGCCCTTGCTTCTAAAAAATCCTGTAAGCATTTCAACTATATCAACTTCATCATCGGAAATTAAAATCCTGTACCTCACATATAACACCTCCATAATAAACACTAACGAAAATTTTTCAATTTTTCATCAACTTTTTTCTTGCATCAGCAGGCTTTTCAGCATTTTTCGGAATAAGCCACACACGGTTAATATTCATAACCCCCTCAATACGGTTTCCTTTACAAAGTCTTTGTACCCATCTTAACGATACATTCCACTTTTCAGCGGCTTCCTGTGCTGTCATATATTCAAACATATCTGACCTCCTAAGGTGTACTGTATATATTATAGCCGTTTGAACGAACAGTATCAAGTGTGCAATTATGAACTTTGACCGCCTGTAATAAGAGATTTTATATCCTAATATCAGAGATTTCAAACCGTTCTATAAGAGCTCACATTTCTGTAAAATATAACAGTAGCATTTTGCAGATACAAGGTGGTGAGTTTATGGACACAAGAAACAATGATTTTGACTTCGATTTTACACCGATAGGACAGGCAATCAAGAAAGCAAGGACAGCAAAAGGTTTGACCAGAGAGCAGCTTGCTCGTATTGTAGATTATGGCCCAAGACATCTTCAAGCGATTGAAAATGAGGGACAAAAGCCAAGTCTGGAGCTGTTCATTCAGCTTGTGACAATGTTCGGTGTATCGGTTGATGAATACATATTCCCAGATAATGAGGTCAAAAGAAGTTCCGTCCGCAGACGCTTAGACGCAGAACTCGACAAACTAAACGATAAAGAGCTGTCCATAGTTGAAGCAACTGTCAGCGGACTATGTAAGGCAAAAGAGCCAGAGGAATAAACCTCTGGTTTTTCTTTTGCCCATTTTTAATAGGCAGGAACACCGTAACCATAGATGGAGCTGCTTCCAACCGTATATTGCTTTTGTCTGCAAGCGTCGCCAGAATTACCCTCCACGGTGTAAACGACACCGTTTTCGCATTTCTCCACAATGCCTACATGGTCGGTTTCTCCGTCGCCTTCCCAATCAAAGAAAATAATATCGCCTGCCTGCGGCTCGTAGTTTCTGTCTTGCCATTGTCCGTTACCCTTAAACCAATTTGAGCCGTCCACGCAGCCTGCGAATTTCTGGATAATCCCGCTTTCGATATAACCACACTGGTCAGCACACCATGACACAAAGCAGGCACACCATTCCACACGCCCCTCAAAGCCGTACCAACTCCAATAAGGCTGACCTCCCTCATTGCCGAGCTGCGTCAAGGCAACCTCTACAATGGCTTGGTTGCCGCCGCTTGTAAATGCCCGTCCATACGGATAATAGCGTAACACATGGGCGGGGTACTGTGTGTCGCCGTACTTTTCCCACCCTAACCGCTGTGCCTGCATGGTGGAAAATTCTACCGCATTGGCATAGGAATAACCGCCGTAGTTGGTTTTTGCCCATGAGATATACCCATTGCCAAAGTTATAGCCCTGCAAGGCGAGCTTGATACGCTCCATGTCAATCGGGTTTTCCACCTCGGCAGAAATAAGGGCGGCTTTCAGCTCCTGTACGCCGCACTGGATGGAATACTCTGGGTCTTGTATCCCGTTCGGCTCATGGGGATACCTTGTGTTAAAGCTGCCCTCCGCCGCCTGCATGGGGTCAAGCCCACGCCCGCCGCTTTCCTGCATCATCACCGCCTTGATAAGCTCCACATATTCGGAGATGCCGTACTGTTTGGCATATTTCTGTATCAAAGGCTCATAGGCTTCCACCTCTGCACTGACAGGGGTATAGGCGTTGCTTCCGCTTCCGCCGACAAACAGGGAAACAGCACAGCCGAGCAGGACAACAATGAGAATAATCACAACTGCAATCCAACCGCCTGCAATTATAGCAGAAATCAGAGCTTTTGTTCCTGCAATAATCGCCTTGACCGCAGCTATGGTGGCTCTGACCGTCGCTTTGGTGGCTTCGGCGGTTGCCTTTGCGGTGACTTTTGCCGCCTGTGCTGCCTTTTGGGCAGTTTTCGCAGAAACCTTTGCCGCTGCCTGTGCGGTTTTTACCGAGGTTTCTGTCGTTTTGATTGCCGCCTTAGAAGTTGCCTGTGCGGTTTTAATTCCCTTTTCGGTTGTCTTGACCGTTCCCTTAGCAGTTGCTTTCACCGCTTTTTCTGTATTTCGGGCTGTGGTCTTAATCATTTTTTGCCCCTGCTGTCGGGTCTTTATCAACTGCGATTTTGCTGTCTGGGAAACATCGGGGGCAGAGGAACGGCTTGCAGCCCCGTGACGGATCTGCAAGCCGTGTTGTTCTGACATATTCTGTGCTGCTTCCTGTTCTGCGGCTTTGACAGCCCGACTTTGCTTGAAATCGGTTATTTTATCTTTTGCCTTACCGATATTCTCTTGCGTTGTCTTGACTGCCTTTTGCCCCCGCTTATTGAACTGATGGATAACTTCGTCTTTTACACGGTCTGCTGCACAAGAAATCCTATCCGCAGCATATTCAGTGGCAGAGTTTTCATCAGCGTAATATCCCTGTTCCGCCTTGCCCTTTATCCCCACATAGGCAGACTTCATACGCTCACTGGCTATGGCGGCTTTATCTATGGTCTTTATCGTACCTTTGACCGCATCCCTGGTTTTTATATCAGCCATAGAGAACCTCCTTTCCCAGAGGATTTGCGTTCAAATCAGCCGACCTTTTTTGCCACAACAACGAGCCTGCCGTTCTGTGCGGAGTATTCGCAGGTGGAAAGGGTAATGAGCCTGTCGCCGTATTCAGCGGTCACACCTGTATCATACAAAGCAAGCTCCTTGCACTTCCCGACATAGGAATTAAAATCTTCCTCATTCTCCGCATCAACAAAGTCATAGTATCGGAAGCCCTCAGAACTGTACGCCACAGTCTTAAACACAGCGACGATTTCATACTCTGCCTGCTCTGTGAGGGTATCAAACTGAATAGTCTTGTGTTCCTCATAGAAGTTCTTGGACTTGTAATCCTCCAACGCTCCAAACATCTTGCCACCCTTGATGTGATGACCGTAGATAACCAAATTTTCACTTTCGACAATATCACCATTCTCCTGCACATAAGGCGTACCTAAGTCGCTGTACTCTTTTTCAAAATTGTGCTTCAGATAGAAATTCGGATTGTTCCTACTCTGCATCACAGGATAATTGATTGTCGTGCCGGCAATGGAAATCCAACCGACCATATCCTCATTCTGTAAATACAATTCCTGATACTTGGCAAGCACATCTTCTCCCTCGCTGACAGGGGTATCGTCTGGCACGGTTTTCTCCGTGGGAGCCTGCTCTACCATTTCGGCAATCTCCTCAAAGGCTTCCGTCTGCTCGTCCACCTGTGCATAGTGATG
>ENA-OZYR01000011-OZYR01000011.1-human-gut-metagenome-genome-assembly--contig:-NODE-11-length-57494-cov-11.664792_pt1 | contig 57494 bp, 59 predicted proteins | sample MGYA00243636_ERZ654129 | MGnify/ENA primary metagenome ERZ654129 (study PRJEB26926, sample SAMN06165232) | human gut metagenome | biome: ENVO:00009003; feature: ENVO:2100002; material: ENVO:00002003... | reverse complement strand
AAGTACATACCGCATATATCGCAGAGGTAAAGAGAGATTTAGGCTTGCCGATGTACGATGCTCCTAATGCGGTAGAGGAATTGAAACAGCCGAGGAAGCATCCGACAGTGGAGAAAGTGGAAGCGATAAAGGATGCGTTGAAGCATTTTGAAGTGATTTAATGAGGATAGGCGTATCATTAGAAATAGTGGTACGCTTATTTTTGTCCTTTTTCGCAGATTTGTCCTTTCCCCTGCTTTCCAATATAATGAAGCTAAAGAAGTGGAGGTGTGCTTATGAGAGAGAAATTTAATCATCTGTATTTGGATAGCCACGAAAGAAAACTTTTGATACATAGCCTTGTAGAGTTAAAAAATCAACTTATTCAGCAAGACAGATATACGGATTGCATTGACGAGCTTATTTTTAAGGTCACAAATGCACCGACCAAGAGAATGAAAATTGAATATGTCTAAGGCAGATTACAAAGCCGCTTATTCTTATTGATTTTAAGAGTAGGCGGCTTTTTTGCGTTCTCTGGTACTGTTTACATAGCCACCTTGACAAAGTGGCTAAATCTATGCGAAAGGAGGACGCATTTATGTCAAATTGCAAAGTGATTGCTCTGACTAACCAGAAAGGCGGTGTCGGAAAAACAACAACAGCGGTCAATCTGGGCGTAAGTCTGGTGCAGCAGGGTAAAAAAGTCCTGTTGATTGATGCCGATGCACAGGCAAATCTCACGATGGCTCTGGGTTATAACAGACCAGACGATATTCCCATAACGCTCTCTACTGTGATGCAGAACATCATAGACGATACAACGCTTGATGTTTCACAGGGTATTATCCACCACAGAGAGGGCGTTGACCTGCTTCCGTCAAACATTGAGCTGTCGGGCTTTGAGGTAAGGCTAATCAATGCAATGAGCCGTGAGCGTGTGCTGAAAACCTATGTCAATGAGGTTAAAAAGAATTACGATTATGTGCTTATTGATTGTATGCCGAGCTTAGGTATGATAACCATCAATGCTCTGGCGGCGGCTGACAGCGTGATTATCCCTACACAGCCCCACTATCTCTCGGCTAAAGGTCTGGAGCTTTTACTTCGCTCCGTATCAATGGTCAAGCGGCAAATCAACCCCAAGCTGCGGATAGACGGTATCTTAATGACTATGGTAATACCCCGTACCAACATTTCTAAGGAAATTACGGCAACGGTCAAAAGTGCATACGGTAAGAAAATCAAGGTATTTGATACCGAGATACCACATTCTATCCGTGCGGTGGAAGCTACCGCAGAAGGCAAAAGTATTTTTGCTTACGACAAAAGCGGCAAGGTTGCCGCAGCCTATGAGCAGTTAGGAAAGGAGGTGGCAGAGATTGGCGAGAAGCAGAGAAACCAAAATCGAGCTGACCGCATACGATGACCTTTTTCAGACGGACGAAAGCCGTGAGGAAGCAAAGCTAAGCAAGATACGGGATATTCCCATATCGGAGATTGACGAGTTTCCAGACCACCCGTTCAAGGTTTTGATGGACGAAGATATGGAACAACTTGTTGAGAGTATCAAGCGAAACGGTGTAATGACCCCTGCGACAGTTCGCTTAAAAGAGGACGGACGGTATGAGCTTATCAGCGGTCACAGGCGAAAAAAGGCTTGTGAACTTGCGGGGCTTGAAACGCTGAAATGCGAGGTTAAAGAGCTTACCCGTGACGAAGCCATTATTGTGATGGTGGAAAGTAATCTCCAACGCTCCGTTATTCTACCAAGTGAAAAAGCCTTTGCGTATAAAATGCGGTTGGAAGCTATGAAACGACAAGGTGAAAGAAGTGATTTAACTTCGTCCCCAATGGGGACAAAGTTGAGGAGTGATGCTGAACTTGCCGAAAAGGTTGGAGAAAGCCGCAATCAAATTCAGAGGTATATCCGTCTAACGGAGCTTGTTCCCGAAATCCTGCAAATGGTAGATGAAAGGCAGATTGCTTTTCGTCCTGCGGTTGAGGTTTCTTATCTGACCGAGGAACAGCAATACACCCTGCTTGAAGCAATGGAGTACAACGATGCTACCCCGTCATTGGCACAGGCTATCAAAATGAAGAAGTATAACCAAGACGGCAAGCTTACTTCCGAGGTTATCCAGTCCATTATGGAGGAAGAAAAGCCCAACCAGAAGGAAAAACCTGCTTTCCGTGACGAGAGGATAACCAAGCTCATTCCCAAGACTGTTCCCAGAGGGCAGGAAACGGATTTTGTTGTCAAGGCGTTGGAGTTTTATAACCGACACTTGCAGCGGAACAAGGCTCACGAGAGATAGCCACACATCGAGGGCGAGGTCTGCCCATTTGAGTGGATAGCCATTATTTCGGCTTCCCCCTCTCCACACCTCACCCCCTAACTACTGCCAGTAACTATCCGAGAAAAGAAATACTTTAGGCTGTCCATAACGGGCAGCTTTTTTCGGTCAGTAAGGCAAAATATTCAATCCAAATTACAGGAGGTAACTATGAAAATCCCTAAATTGTTCAAAAAGGCTGCGGCTTTTGTAATGGCTGCGGTCACGGCATTATCCATAATGCCTGCGACGGCGTTTGCTGCGGGTGACATCGGGACGATTTCCTTTTCCCACACCTATGACAGCAACGGTAATGCGATGAGGTACAATTCCAGTGCGAATATCGGCGGCTATACCGCAGGCGGAACGGGAAATTATAAGTACCGTATGTTTGTGGACGGAGAGAATGCGTTTTGTATTCAGCCGGGAGTACCGCTGAAAACAGGAAACACCTTGAAAAAGGCTTCCTCTGATACTTGGAACGCCCTTTCAGCCAATCAGAAAAAGGCGGTTGGACTTGCCCTGCTCTATGGGTATCAGGGCAACCGAAATAATCTGTCGGGAAGTGATGATGAAAAATGGCTTGCCACGCAGACCCTCGTATGGGAGTTTGTCACAGGCTGCCGTGAAGCCACAGGCTCATATAACCAGACAAGCACCACCGTTTACAGCCTGCACTTCGGTTCAAATTATGCCAACAGCGGAGCAAGGGCAGTGTATGACCAGATTGTTGCAATGCTGCGTGAGCATAACACCATTCCGAGCTTTATGTCGGGCGGTAAGAATGACATCACAAAGGAGCTTGCCTACAAGGACGGAAAGTACAGCATCACATTGACGGACAGCAACGGCGTCCTTTCCGATTACAGCTTTTCAAGCTCTGACAGCAATGTGAGTGTATCGAAGTCTGGAAATAAGCTGACAATCAGATCCACCGTAGCTATCAGCGGTTCTGTCCGCATTACGGCAAAGAGGAACAATGTGCCGACTGTCAGCAGCAGTGCAAAGCTCATTGCCTATGGCGACCCGAACTTGCAGGATTTGGTAACAGGTGTGGAGAATGCTGATACCGTGTCTGCATATATCAATATCGAAACGCCGACAGGCACGATTGCCCTCAAAAAGACTTCTGAGGACGGAGTTGTGGAGGGCATCTCTTTTATAATCAAAGGTGATAACTTCAATAAGACAGTTAAGACAGGAAAGGACGGCTCTGTCTCAGTGGAGGGATTATTCCCTGGCACTTATACCGTCACAGAACAGTCCATTGACCGTTATGAGCCGCAGAAAACCCAGACCGTCACACTTATCGGAGGAAAAACCTCTACTGTGACCTTCAGCAATACTTTGAAGCGTGGCAGTCTGGAAATCGTCAAGACTTCCGAGGACAATCTGGTGGAGGGAATGAAATTCCACCTTTATGGCACATCTTTAAGCGGCTTGCCTGTTGACGAGTATGCCGTGACTGATAAAAACGGACTGGCTAAGTTTGAAAATGTCCTTATCAGTGGCGATACCCCGTATGTGGTTGAGGAAGTGGATACCGCAGTCCGCTATGTCGTTCCTGCTTCCCAGACAGCTCCGATTGAATGGAACAAGGTCACAAAACGCAGCTTCGACAATGTGTTGAAGAAATTCCAAGTGACTGTGACAAAGACCGATGCAGAAACAGGTTCTCCGCAGGGCGACGCTTCCCTTGCAGGTGCGGTTTACGGCATCTATAAGGGTGAGGAACTGATTGACACCTACACGACTGATGAAAACGGTCAGTTTACGACCAAGTATTATATCTGTGACAATGATTGGACTGTCCGTGAAATCAGCCCGTCCGAGGGGTATCTTCTGGATACCGCAATCCACAAGGTAGGTGCAGAACCAGAGCTATACACGGTAGAGCTGAACAGTACCGCAAACGATGTGAATGAACAGGTCATCAAAGGCAATATCGCAATCATCAAGCATACGGACAACGGAGAAACCCAGATTGAAACACCTGAAGAAGGTGCGGTATTTGAAGTGTTCCTCAAATCCGCAGACAGCTATGAAAATGCAAAGGAAACCGAGCGTGATGTGCTGACCTGTGACGAGAACGGCTTTGCCCAGACAAAGGATATGCCGTATGGCATTTATACCGTCCGCCAGACCTTTGGTTGGGAGGGGCGTGAACTGATGAAAGACTTTGATGTGTTTATCAGCAAGGACGGTCAGACCTACCGCTACCTTATCAACAACGCTAACTTTGAGAGCTATATCAAAATCGTAAAGAAAGATGCAGAAACAGGCAATACAATCCCGTATGCAGGTGCAGGCTTCCAGATTTACGACCCGAATGGAAATCTTGTGACTATGACTTTCACTTATCCCGAAGTGACGACCATTGACACCTTCTATACTACGGCAGACGGCGACCTTATCACACCGCAGACATTGGAATATGGCAAAGGCTATTCTCTTGTGGAAGTACAAGCCCCGTATGGGTATGTCTTAAATTCCGAGCCTGTTTATTTTGATGTGGTGCAGGAAAATTCCGAGGAAGAAAGCGGCATTACCGTTATTGAGGTAGTACGTTCCAATATGGCACAGAAAGGCACAATTACCGTAGAAAAGTCTGGCGAGGTATTCAGCTCCGTTGCAGGCGATAAGGGATTGTATCAGCCGATTTTCTCTGTCAGCGGTCTTGAGGGTGCAGTCTATGAAATTACCGCAGCCGAGGATATTGTCACTCTGGACGGGACGGTCAGAGCAAACAAGGGCGAGGTTGTAGATACCGTTACTACAGGAAAAGACGGTACAGTAAAATCCAAAGAACTGTATCTCGGAAAATATGAGGTTAAGGAAATCACAGCTCCGTATGGAATGGTGCTGAATGAGGAAGTCCGTTCTGTTGAGCTTGTGTATGCAGGACAGAATGTTGATGTAACGGAAACGGCTACTTCTTTCTATAATGAAAGACAGCGTGTTGAAATCGACCTCATCAAGAGCCTTGCCATTGATGAAGCCTACGGCATTGGCAAGAATGGAGAAATCTTTGATGTGACCTTTGGCTTGTATGCGGCGGAGGAACTCACAGCCGCAGATGGAAAGACCATTCCTGCGGACGGTCTGATTGAGGTCATTTCCCTTGATGAAAGCGGTCACGGGAAAGCTATCAGCGACCTGCCGATGGGCAGCTATTATGTGCAGGAAATCTCGACCAACTCCGCATATATTGTCAGCGATGCAAAACACCCTGTTACTTTTGAATACGCAGGACAGGATACCGAAACTGTCCGCATCACAGCCAATGAGGGCGAAGCTATCACAAATGACATTATTTACGGCTCTGTAAGCGGTAAGAAATCTGATGAGGACGGAAAGGCTCTGGGAGGTGCAGTTATCGGTATCTTTACGACAGGAACTACCGAGTTTACAAAGGAAAATGCGATTGCAGCTACCACATCAAAAGATGATGGTAGTTTTTCTTTTGCCAAAGTGCCGTATGGAACTTGGATAATCCGTGAAATCGAAAGCCCGAAGGGATATGTACTCTCCGAGGAAGAAATCGCCGTGACAATCGGCAAGGTGGACGAAGTTGTGGAAATCGAACTTGTCAACTACTTCATTAAGGGCAATATCGCTTTGACAAAGGTTGATGAGGATTATCCCGACAACAAGCTGTCTGGTGCGGTATTTGAGGTTTACTCCGATACTAATGGCGATGGGAAACTGGATAAAGACGATACGCTGCTTGGCGAAATGAAAGAACTTGACGGCGGCGTTTACCAGATGAGTGAACTCCGCTACGGCAAATATCTGGTAAAGGAAACCAAAGCTCCGACAGGCTTTGTGCTTGATGAAAATGTGTATTCCGTATCCGTTGAGGAGAACGGCAAGACCTACACCGTGGAAAATAAGGCGGGTGTAGGATTTATCAATGCAGCACAGAAAGGCTCTCTTAAAATCGTAAAGACTTCCTCTGACGGTAAGGTGGAGGGCTTCTCTTTCCGTGTGACAGGCGTGGACTATGACCAGACCTTTAAGACAGATAAGAACGGAGAAATCGTGATTGAGGGCTTGCGGATTGGCGACTATACCGTATCCGAAGTAAGCGACAAGGCTTCCGCAGGATATATCCTGCCTGCCGATAAACAGGCAACGGTCAAGGTGGACGCTACGGCTATCGTGCAGATGCACAATGAGTTCAGGGATACCCCGAAAACAGGCGATGACTTCAATCTGGGCTTATGGGTAAGCCTTGCAGCGTTGTCTGTTGTTGGTGCGGGCGTTCTCGGATTTGTCGGCTATAAGAACAGAAAGAAGAAAAAGGAGGACTAATTGATGGACGCTAAAACCATTATCGCAATCGTGCTTGTCGTGTTCATTGTGGGTGCGGCGGTATGGCTGAATATCCGTAACAGAAAGAATAAGTAAGTGGTTTGGGCGGCTGAAAGATGCCGCCCTTTCCTTTATGGAGGTAACAATGAGAAACCTAAAAACCATTGAAAAGAAAGTCAGGGCTGTTCTGGAAAAGAATGAAGATGCCAGAAATGACGATATGGTGTTGTATCTTGCACTTTGTAATGCCTGTCTGAAGGATGCAGGGGCAATGCCGCTTGCGGAGATAATGACGCAGCACAAATATCTCGGTCTGCCGAGCTTTGAGAGCGTCAGCAGGACACGCCGCAAGCTGCAGGCACGGTATCCAGAGCTTGCAGGGAGCCGCCCTGTTCAGAAAATGAGAGCCACGGGCGAGAAAGCTTATCGGCGTTATGCCAAAGAATAGAGAGGTGCTTATGGACGAAGAAAAACGCTCCAATCAGAACTATGAAATCATCGAGAGCTGTACTATCGGGAGTACAGAGCTTGTCATCGGTCACAATCCCAACGCACCCAATCCTTATGTGTGTTGGTACTGCAAGGGCGGCTCAAATTATTTCTGGGGTTATTATACGAATGAGCTTGATGATGCACGGAAAAAGCTGAATGAACGATACCAGTCAGAGTGCCGTATGCCCTATAATCAGCCTGCCCAGAAGCAGAAAAACGGTGATTACCGTGAGCGATAGATCAAAGTATGACTGCACGACCTGTCCTTATCCCCGATACAAGGACGGGTCAGTTATTTTCTGCGATGTTTGTATCCGCAAGATTTTAGACGAGCAGAAAGAGAAAAAGGAAAGAAAGGAGCAGCCGAATGAGTAATGAAATAAGGACAAGACCTTTGACCCCAACAGAACAGAAATACACCTATGCTCAGAGTATGCAGCTTGAGGGGCAGACAGGCACTATCGGGCATCTGCGTGGTGACTTTGCCACAACGGGCTATGGCTTTTACACCACTTGGTTTGATACCAGACCACAATGGAAATCTGATGAATTTAAGGCAGACCTTGATACAGTCATCAATGCTTTACGGGAGGATAAAGGGCTTTTGCACAACCGCTATGATATGAGTGCGTTTGCAAGGCATTTTCCCGAAAGTGCGATAAAGGGCAACTATTGTACTGAGTACGGTTTCCGTGTGGATACGGAGAAACACGCTTTTCTGCTTCGATGCAATCCTACCAAAGGCGACTATAATTTTTATTGCTATTGCTATGTGAAGGAATGGCTTGATAAGCATATCCAGAAAGCAGAACAAGGTATCCGATTTATTGACCCTCAATATAAAGAACTGTTCCGTATCCCAGACGGTGGAAAGGTCATTGTCACGACTTCTTGGGGAGAGAAAAGGGAGTATCCCTGCCGCTTCATTGATGAATACCACACCGAAGTCGGCAGCAATCTGTACCACATCTGCGAGTTTGCCGAGCGTATGCAGAAAAACGGGGTGACCTATGAGCCGAAATCTGCGGAACAAACGCCGCAGAAAACACCGAAGCACAAGGATTTAGAACGATAAGGAGGATTTAGAATATGGCTGTTAATCAGAAAGCCGTCAAGGTCTTGAATAAGGTCTTGGAAGCAGGCTTTACCGATGAAAAAGCGATTGCCGCTATGACTATGGACGATATTCTTTCTATGCAGGGCATCACGGTTGGGGATATTACTCTCATCAATGACCTGCAAAAGAGCATTAAATCGAACAAGGTCATTTCTTTTCTTGGCGGTGGTGCGGAGTGAGTAAACAGAAATATTTGAAACAGAAACGATAAGGAGGTGTAGGTTGAATGGCTGCGAAGTATCAGCTAATCACAGAGCTGTATCGGCGTACAGGCGTTGCGGTTGCAAAAAATCCGCAGGCGTGGCAGGGCTTTCTGTCCTCTGCCTGCCGCAACTATAAATGCCGTTTTGACGAACAGCTTTTAATATACGCACAACGCCCCGATGCTGTCGCCGTTGCGAAGCTCGAAACTTGGAACAGACAGTTTAGGCGTTGGGTCAATAAGGACAGCAAGGGTATTGCCGTATTTGACTCGAAAGGTCGCAGGAATACGCTGAAATACTATTTTGATGTGTCCGACACCCACGAGGGCTATTACGGCAGCCGCCCTGTTCCGATATGGCAGATGGATGAGCGATACGAGCAGGCTGTTATGGAAAGGCTCTCGGACAGGTTTGGAGATGTGGAAAGCACTGACCTTGCTTCTGCCTTAATGGAAACGGCAAAGAACGCCGTGGAGGACAATCTGCAAGACTATTTTTCTCAGTTAAAGGACTGCACGAAAGACAGCTTTTTGGAAGAACTGGACGACTTTAATATAGAAGTCATTTACAGGCGGCTGGCAGCAAACAGCGTTGCTTTTATGCTGATCAGCCGCTGCGGTCTGGATGCGAATGAGTTTTTTGACCGAGAGGATTTTGCGGATATTGTAAATTTCAATACCCCTGCAACGATAAACGCCATCGGCGTTGCCACGAGCGATATTGCGGAAATGGCGTTACGGGAAATCTCACAGTCTATCCGAAATGTGCAAATGGCGGAAAAAGACCAGAATCGCACCTTTGAACAAAGAACGCAGGCTCTGTATGATAAAGGCAGACAACAACCCGAAAGGAGCGAATACAATGAGCAAAATCACTTACAGCAGACAGGGGGATTATCTTATTCCCGACCTAACATTACCGACAGAGCCAGAGCTTCCGCTTGGCAGGTACGCTTTGATGCACAGGGATTATCTGGAGAAGAACAAGCGAGTGACCTATCTCAACCTGCTGACATCGGGCAGGCTGAACGGGCATCTGCACGAGGTAGAGCAGACAGCACTCCAGAGGTTGGAGCTTCTGACGAAGCAGCTCTCAGCCGAGCAGGGCGTAACAGAGGAACTGAAAGAGAAAGCTCCGATGCAGTGGGTCGGACTGATGAACAACATCCGCAGCCAAGCGGAGGAAGTGATACTGACCGAACTGATTTACAGGTAAGCGTTGCCAAAGATGATGAGGTCAGGGTCAATCTTCCAACCGTAGATGAACAAATCGAAATGATAGCAAAAGCAGAGGACGAAAATGCCTCTGCTTTTACTATTTCCAAAGAAGATATTGACTCCGTACTTCAAAAAGGCAGTGGCGTTGCGGACGGAAAATACCGCATCTACCGACAATTCCAAAAGGGCGAGGACAGACAGAAAAATATTGAGTTCCTTAAAAATGAGTATGGAACGGGCGGCGGTACGTACATCTTCCCCGATGGTTTCAGCGGTCACTCTTGGCATGACAGCAAAGGTCTTGCCATTGACCGAAACGGCACTTATACCAATCACGACCTTGTGTTGAAATGGTCACAGGTTGAAAAGCGTCTGCGTGAGCTGATTAAGGATAACCGCTATCTCAATCCAAAAGAAAAAGACCATTATGCCGATTATCTGGAGAGCGTGTCAGCTCCCCAATATGAGGTTGACACCCAGAGGAAAATAGCAAGGCAGCGTTTTATCGACGCCCACCGTGACCTGCCGCCTGCCGACAAACGGGATACCCTTGCTTTGCGGCTATCTGACTTTATCCGTGACTTGGACAGGTACGAAAAAGACCTGTTATCTGTTGTGGGACGAAGCGACCTTGCTGATATTACCGCTGAGCAAATGGAACAGCAACTGTCCGCCCCCTCAACTGTTCAACAGCTCATAGACTTTCTTGCACAGGTACAATGGAAAACGACCTCAGTTTTCAGCCGCAGTAATGGGTGGAAGTTTACCGAGGAATTAAGGGAGCTGCACCCACTCCGCTACCTCTACAATGAGGGCGATGTGGTGTATATCGGTGCGGATAAATATGAGATTGCAACACTTACCGAGGAAAAGGTCTATCTGCAAAATGCCGAATTCCCTATCTTGGGGCAGGAATACAGCCGAGCCGACTTTGAAGAAAAGCTAACGGAAAATCCTGCAAATGACCATCTGAAAGTGGTCGTAACCGAGAAACAGAGGACAGAAACACCGTCCGAGAAAAAGCAGGACGGAATACAGTTTTCTATCGGTTTTTCCGAACACCCTGCCTTTTATGACAGACAGCTTAATGACCGCTATACGGATTTGAGCTTTGCTCTGTGTAATAAGCTGCTTGGTATTTTGGACGAGAAACAGCACCGTGAGCGTGAGGGCGATAAAAATATCGGGTGGTATCACAAGACAGATTTTGTTATCAAGGCTGTTATCGGCGGCGAGGAATTTAACTATGAAGGGCGGTTTGATATTGGCGATGGTGAGGGCGATTTAATTGCCCACATTAAGAATTTTTACGATTATGCCTTATCGCCAAAGGGCGAACAGCTATATGGAGATGACCGAGAAAGCCTGCTCCGTGGCAGAGATGAGTTTATCCCATTCTTGGAACAGCACACCGAGCTGACCCAAGAGGATGAGAAGCTCCTTGATGAGATTATGGCTACCGAAAGTGATTGGTACAGGACAGCCGAGGAAGCCGAAGAAAAACCACAGGCGTATGCCGATATAATGAATGGCTCAGAAGCTCCTGCCATTGAAATGGAGCAATCCACAGACGACCTCATAGGCAGGGAAATCGCCATAGATAACCGTAAATATCTCATTGAGAACATTGGCAAAATCAGCGGCGATGTGTCCCTGCGTGACATCACATTCCAGAATAATGTGGGCTTTCCGATAAACCGAGTGGAGAAAATCGGCTATATCCAAAAGCTATTGGAACAGGAAAAAACCGAATTACCGTCCGAAGAAAAAACGGAAGCTCCTGCCGTTCCTGTTACTGACCGTCATAATTTCCGTATTACCGATGACGCTATCGGTGTCGGCGGAGCAAAAGAAAAGTTCCGTAACAACATGGCGGCAATCAACCTGCTGCACGAGCTTGAAATCGAAAACCGCCTTGCCACACCTGAAGAACAGGAGGTCTTATCTCAGTATGTCGGTTGGGGCGGTCTTCCTATGGCATTTGATGAACACAATGCGGCGTGGGCGGAGGAATTTAAGGAGCTATATGCCAGCCTATCCCCAGAGGAATACCGTGCCGCTATGGAGTCAACGCTGACCGCTTTTTATACGCCGCCTGTTGTTATCAAGGCGATGTATGACGCACTTGACCGCCTGGGCTTTTTACAGGGAAATATCTTGGAAATTAAGACTCGTTATTTGATACAAAGAAATGCGGCATAGGCACAGGGGTGTCGGGGTGTCGTTTAGGGTGTCGGTTTTGCAGAAAACCGGCTGTTTTTATATTCAGGAGGATTTGCTATGCCCACAATAACGAAAAAGGAACTCGAAGAATATAGGCAAATGTGCTATGATAAAAACAACGGTAGAATATTAACACCAGATGGGCTGCGACTCATCTGCGATGCGTATAAAAATGACCCGGAAGCCATCGGGAAGCATATGCTGGAAACATTGGCCCGGATTCAAAACAAAGGAGGATGCTGATAATGGATGATAACCAATTAGGCAGAAATATTCAGCATTTACGAATAATCCATAACGAGACATTAGACGAGTTGGGCAGCATTATTCACTGTGCGAAGTCAACGGTTAAGGGATATGAAAACGGAAGTAGAAAACCAGATCTACAAACGCTTCAATTGTTGTCGGCACATTACAATAAGCCGGTAGATGAACTTCTTTATACTGATTTGACCGGATTGGAAAACATATCTATCGATTTAAATTCATCCGCCCATACAACAGAACTGCTAAGGGTGATTTTGCCTTTGTATCGCTCTGAAGAAGCCATGAAAAACCCGAACTTTAAAAATGGATATGACTTATCGCAAAGATTGTTAGAGGCCTTTTCCAATGCGGAAGTACTTTCAGGCAGTATGATTGTAAGGATATTTGAGGCATTTGTTAAGGCTACCGACGAATCAGACTCCCCAGAAGCTGTAGCAAACCTTGTTTGGAGTGTTTTTGTATGGTGGTCCCAGATAGCCGATACAAACAAACTTCTATCATTGCAAAACAAATTGCTCTCCAAAAAATTGAACATTAAAGACTATATGTCGCTCAAGGATACGGAAGACAGTTCTATTACAGAGAAAAAAGCTGGTTTTGTTTCGGATTTTGATGGTATTGTCACTGAAGCGCTGAAAGCCTTAAAGTCGGAACAGGAATGGTCCGATCTGGCCGATTATTATCTTGCTCTGCGTTATGTGGTAGGTATGGTTGATACTGATTTGTCGACAGAAATGAACTCTGCGGTTGGAATGCAGATGATGCTGTCGTTTATGACGCTGGGTAACAGTCACGCCTTTACCTTCTGCAAAGCCTGTCTCTCTGAAAAATGATAGTTCTCAAAATGCGAACTCCGGCTTCTGATATGTATGCTATACTGTGAGTACAAAAGGAACAGGAGGTACGCACCATGAGTGAAAATAATAAATTTATCAGCTGGGTGAAGGCCCACAAAACTGAGCTGATCATCGCAGGAGTCAGTGCCACAGCAATTATCGGGATCATTCTTGGCCTTAAGAACAAGGATGCCATTAAAGAACTGTGGGATGCTCTTGAAAACAGCTTAAGTAAAACACCAGATAAGATATCTGAGCCTGTCACCATAGTGCAAACAGCTCAACCGGTACTTGAGGAAGTTACGCCAGTTCGCCTGTATACTTCTCCACAGGGGCCGTTTGACGTTAGTCAACACATCAGAAATCTATCTGGTGGAAGACATCATTCAATCGAAAAAGCTGCGGAGGCTGCGGCCTTGGGCATAACGCTATTACCGAATCAAACACTTGTAGATACATATACGAAGTGCGCTGCGTAAAGTAAAAAACGCTTCACAGTGAAATCGAGGAGGTGAAAAGAATGCAGATGTGTCCAAATTGCGATCGTGTTTATGATGAGTCCGAATATTCTCGTTGCCCATATTGCCATCCTTACGATGAGGATGATGGCAGAGAAAGAACGGTAATCGTATACGATAGAGATGAAGGCTGTGCTAAATATGTGCCGGAATCTGAAGCAGAAAAGTACAATTACAAAGATTAACAGAAAAAAGCGCCTCGCCGCCGGAATCAAATCCAGTGGTGAGGCGTTTCTGCGTCTATGGGTTTATGCCTGTACTTCCTGTCCGTGCTTGAAGGTGAAGCGGATATCGTCGATGCTGTAGACGGTGGCATAATCCACCAGCGAGTGCCAGTTTTCCAGTTTGAACTCGGTGAGCGTTTCCGGCAGGGCCTCGAAGCTCTCAATGAAGGCTTCAATGTCGGCTCTCTGGGTCTGCATCCGATCCAGCTCGGCCATCACCGTCTCAAGGCGCTGTTTGGCAGTTTCAAAGCGCTGCGTCAGGCTGTCGTAGCGTTTCTGGTACTCGGTCTGGTCAAGGGCAACGTGGGCATTTTCGTAAATTGTCTGCTGTACCATGTCTGAAATGAGCTGTGTTTCTTCCAGCAGCGTAGCCTGTTCAGCTTCCAGCTCGGTGGTATCGAAAAGCAGATCCCGCATCTCACGGCAATTGGTGACAACTTCGTCTTTGTTCACCAGCAGCTTGTTTGCCGCCGATAGGAACAGGCGCTGAATGTCCTCGTCGCTAAGGTGCGGAGTGTCGCAGCGCTCATCGCCATCAAATTTGTGATTGCACTGCCAGATGGTTTTACGGTACTGGCTGTTGGAATGCCAGACCTTTGAGCCGTACCAGCTTCCACAGTGACCGCATTTGATTTTGGAGGAAAAGGCGTGGACGCTGCTGTGATAATTCTTGCCACGGCCACGCTTGGTCATCTCACGCTGGACCATTGCGAAAATCTCCGGTGAAATAATGGCTTCGTGGTTATCCTCGACATAGTACTGTGGGATTTCGCCCTCGTTGACTTTGGTTTTCTTAGTCAGGAAATCCACGGTGTAGGACTTCTGAAGGAGCGCATCGCCCTTGTACTTTTCGTTGCTGAGAATGCTGCGGACGGTGGAAATGCTCCATTTCTCCTTGCCACCGGGAGTCGGGATTCCGTCAGCGGTCAGTTTCTTGGCAATGCCGTGGTAGCTCATGCCCTGCAGGAACATGGCATAAATCTGCTGGACGATGACTGCCTGCTCAGGATTGACTACCAAGTTTCCGTCCGGGCCACGGTCGTAGCCGAGGAAGCGGTTAAACGGAACGGTGACCTTACCGTCTGCAAAGCGCTTTCTCTGGCCCCACGTGCAGTTCTCGGAAATGCTGCGGCTTTCTTCCTGCGCAAGGCTGGACATGATGGTCAGGAGCAGTTCGCCCTTGCCATCAAAGGTCCAGATGTTTTCTTTCTCGAAATACACCTCGATGCCTTTTTCTTTGAGCTGGCGAATGGTAGTCAGGCTATCGACCGTGTTACGGGCAAATCGGCTGACCGACTTGGTAACGATAAGGTCAATCTTTCCGGCCAGCGCATCAGCCACCATGCGTTTGAAGCCTTCACGGTGCTTTACGCTGGTGCCTGTTATACCCTCGTCGGTGTAGACCTCGACAAATTCCCAATCGTCTCGGCTCTTGATGTAGTTGGTGTAATAATCAATCTGCGCAGCGTAGCTGGTGAACTGGTCATCGTGGTCAGTGGAAACACGGGCGTATCCGGCCACACGGCGCTTCTTTAATTCTGTGATCGGCGTCGCCGTAAAGCGGGTCAGCGATGCCGGTATGGTGGTTACTTTCTTTTGGACGACCAATGTTTCTCACTCCTTATCTGTTTCATTCTCTGGCTCATGGCTTCTCGGCGTTCCTCAGTGTATTTGCCCTGCATGGACTCCGAGAATTTTTTGTGCCTTTCTTCCGTCCAAGGTGTGCCTTGGCGCTTGGTGTTGTACTGGACCACCGGCTCCCGCCCATCAAAGAAGTGGAAGGTCAGCTTCATATCGTCAGAAACAGAAATGTACTCAACCTGTTCTTTGAAGGCATCCGCATCGTGTTCCGTAAGGCCCATCACTGAAGCGGTGATATCCTTGAGTCTGTCTTCACGAATGCCGGTGGTAACGCAGTCGCCGGAAGTCGGGCAGCGCCAATAATGCATCTTGCCGCCATTCGCCGATTTGCTGGGTTGCGTATTTCTTCGGAATGTACTGCCGCAGTGTTCGCAGCGGATTCTGGTGGTAAACTCGCAGAAGCGACCGTCCGAGGCGTTGGCCATGTAGTTCTTCATCCACTCACGCTGGCGGTTTTTGTGTTCATCCGTCCAGCAGTCTTTCTTTGCTGTGGATACCCATTCCAGCAGGGCCGTGGTGCCATCATAAAAATGGAACTCCAAAATCTGGCCTTCCAGAACCTGAATGTGATCCACACGCTCAAGGAAAATGTCCTCATCAAATTCATCCAGCCCAAGCGCCGTAGCGCAGGCTTCACGGAGAACTCGCTCCGGGATATCCTTGTTGGAGCAGCGACCGCCTTTTTTCTTGGTGGTGCCGCAGCCCCAAGCGACAATCGTATCGTCGTAGGTGGAAGTGTGCTTGGTGCGGTTACTGCGCTGATTGCGTACATAGCTGCATCCGCAGCGACAGCACTTGAGCTTGCTGGTGAAGCAGGTAATGTTCAGCGACTTATTTGCAAAAGGTCCCAGCTCCTTGCGTCTGGCAATCTCGGCCTGCACATAATCGAATGTCTCTTTGTCGATGATGGCTTCGTGGGTATCTTCTACATAGAACTGCGGCAGCTCGCCACGATTCTTTTTGCGCTTCTTGGTAAGTGGGTCTTCGACGTATTCCTTCTGCAGCAGAAGATTGCCGGTGTAGGTTACATTCGTAAGGACCACTTTGATGTTGGAATCTACCCAGCGCTTTCCATCTCTGGTGGTGATGCCTTCTTCGGCAAATTCTCGCTCGGTCTCAAGGCGGGACTTCCCATCAAGGAAGTTCTGGAAGATGCGACGCACAATGGCGGCTTCTTTCGGTACGATAACCAGCTGGTCGTCTTCCCAGCGATAACCGAACACTCGGAAGTGACCGTTGGGGATGCCTTGCTCCATACGCTTTCTGTTTCCCCATTTTACATTGTTGCTGAGGCTGACGATTTCTTCCTGTGCAAAGGAGGCCAGAAGCGTCAACATGACCTCACCATCACCGGAAAGCGAATTGATGTGTTCTTTTTCAAAACGGACCTCAATACCCAGCTCCTTTAAGTGTCGGACGGTTTCCAAAAGGTCCACAGTGTTTCTTGCAAAGCGGGAGATGGATTTGGTGAGGATGATATCGATTTTGCCGTCCTCACAATCGGCAAGCAGTCTCTGAAATTCTGTTCGGTTTGATTTCGTGCCTGTTATGCCGTCATCAGCGTACACACCAGCGTATTCCCATTCGGGATTGCTCTGGATCAGTTCGCTGTAGTAGCTGACCTGAGCTGATAACGAGTGCTGGAGGCGCACGGTTTCAATTGAAACTCTGGCGTAGGCAGCGACCTTTTTGCGGGTCGGCAGCATCGGCATCAACGGCTCGATTTTGTTGATTTTTCGCATAAAATCAGCTCCTTTCCGCTACTATATATCACTCTAAAAACGATAATTATCAAGTCAATTCTGCGAATAATGTACCCAATAATGGCCTGTATTTTTCCAGCATCTTTGTATCAATTATGGCGTATTGCTCCTCGGTGATCAGGCCCTTTTTCAACATCCCTGCAAAGACATTCATGGTGGCCTGATAGAGCTTTTCTCGTTCAAATTGCTCCTCAGTCATGGCGATCACCTCCGAAGCGGTCAGCGATGTAGCATTCGTGAGAGCAATATTTTCTGTGGTCGTTTCCGTAGGCCGTGAAAGGCTTCCCGCAGCGAGCGCAGGTGAAGGTATAAAAGGCCTTGCGATTGACCTTGTCCAGATGGCCGTTCCACCATTTGGTGCGGCAGGCATCGGAGCAGAACTTCACAGGCTTTCGACCCGGAGTCTGGGTCAGTGGCTTTCCGCAGTTACGGCAGCAGTTCGGGTCAGGGCGGTCTTCTATATGCACAGCAGCCTTAGTGCCGGTGAGCTGGTTCCTGCGGCAGAAGGCAGATACTTGATTCTTTGTCAGACCGAGCGATGAAGCGATGGTGGCATATCCATAGCCCTGTTCACGCAGAGCAATAATCTGGCTTTTTTGTAAATCCGTCATAAGGTTTCCTCCAATCTGAGGAGGTGCCTCCTCACTCCCTTTTGGAGATGGGAGGGACGTTTTGACGAACTTGGACATAAAAAAAGTGGGCCTGCCGGAAATAATCCAACAGACCCACAGATGGTTATAACTTTGTAGCGTAGTCGAGAGAAATCCAGCCAGCGCCGCTTTTCAGCTTGCCCCATTTGGAAGCGCCGGTGCCTTCGGACTCTGCAATGATGGTGAACACGCCAGCGCCGGTAAACTGGCCGGTCTTGCCGTAGTTGGTACCGGGACCTTTGCGGATGTTCAGATTGGTGATGCGGATGCGCACACGGTAAGACTCAAATGCTGCTTCCGTCTTGGTTTCCGTTTCGTCCTTCGTCGCAGAAGGAGCGTAGGCCACATTACCGTCATTGTCGAAAACGGAGTAACCTTCGTTCTCATCGGCCTTGGCCTTTGCATTGGAAAGAATGCGGTAAGCACCCACCTGAGACTTGCTGTCGGCCCATGTCTTGCGGACACGGTAATAGCCGCTGGTCAGCTTCTCAGGATATTCCTTTGTGGCAGTATCGCCGGTGTCGGCAGAAGTGTCCTCGCCCATAGCGGCCTTGACTGCCTTTCGGAAACCGTCCATTGTGTAGCCAGTTTTCAGCTGATTCCAGAGATGTTCCGGGTCACCATGATTGCTGGCGATGCCACGCTTGTAGCCTTCCGCATGGCTGACGATAACGCCATCAGCAAGCGGATCGAGGTCATACTCGCTGCAGAGAAATGCAAACAGCTCCACAGCCGCCTCGTAGGTACGCTTGGCCACAGCCTTTGCGGTCGCCGTATCGGAGCAGGTAAAGGTAGCGCCGCCGGTGTATTTGATGCAGGCAGGCTCACACATCTCCACGCCAATATGCGTATTGTTGGAAGAGCCGCCACCGTGCCAGCCTCGATGATTCCAAGGCAAGGTCTGATAGATGGTACCGTCGTTTCCGTCGATAAAGCCGTGGACGCAGGCCCTGTCATAATCTTCGCTGTTCCAGTTCCTGATAAAGACTGCTGCACTCGGCTGCGGACAGCCTACGGAGTGAAGCATCAAGCCTTTGACGGTGATTTTCTTACCGGCCTTGTAGCACGGATTTTTCGTAAGAATTGATTCTACTAACTTCATTTTATTTGTCCTCACTTTCTGTGCTTTCAGCTCGGTCATGAAGCTGCTCCAAGATGTCCTTCAACTTTTCCGGGATAGGCAGGCCAAGGTGGGCCGAGTTCTCCAGAAGGGAGACACCTTCATTGGAAAGGTAAAAGAAGATGACTGCCGTTCTCAGTATGGAGCCGGTGCCAATCACCTGAACATCGAGAATATTTGCGATGCCCACAAGCGTGAAAATCAGCACTTTGCGGCAGATGCCTTTGAAGCCAACGGAGCTGGATAAGTTCTTGTCCACGATGGCACACATCACTCCAGTGATGTAATCCACCACCGTAAAGGCAAGCAGTGCGTAGAGCAAACCGTCACAGCCACCTAAGAAGTAGCCGAGCCATCCGCCGATGGCAGCAAAGACGAACTGAATGGTTGTCCAAAATTCCTTCATAGTGAAATCCTCCATTTCGTTTTTTGATATAGCAAAAGGCCGCTTACCGGTCAGGTAAACAGCCCTTCGTTCATAGGTTATATTTGTTTTGGCAGCGCTTCCCATAAGCGCATATCTTCTTGTCCGAGGGACCAGATGGCAATGCCTCGCAGCTTCCAGCGGTAGGCTGCTTCATTGGCCCAATAGACCAGTGAGTCTACATCCTGATAGTACAGAATGGAAAAGCCATCCGCATCACCGAGGAACAGCCTCGATACCCAGACATTGATGTCTTTCGGCGTAACTATCACCGTGTAGTCGTTGCCGCACTCCAGCGCCAATAGATCTGAATGGTAAAACTCGTAGTCGAGGGAGATATCCTCGCTTCGGGTAGAGCTTTCTTCCACATCGCTGGTCAGCGTGAATACCTGAAATTCCTCGTCCCACACAGCATTGCTGCGGTCAATTCGACCGTATTCGACAACGGAGCCATCCGGGAAGGTCACATCAAAGCGCTCGTAAGGCTCGTAGGTCCAAGCGTCGCCCAGACGGAGCAGTTCGCAAACCGCATGTCCGTCGGAACGAAAGCCTGCGTAACCGCCGCTAAAGCCGCTGACCGTGGCCGTAAAGCGCAAGGTATAAGAATTGCTGGAATAGACTCTGACTTTATTCCCACGGATGCGCATCTCAATGGTGTACATATTTGGATTGGTGCGCAGGTCTGCATCACTGGTCTTGGAGAAGCTGGTCGCATAGCTGCCAAGAAGTGTGGAGCCGTTGTAAAGCTCCACCTGCTGAGTATCGTAATTTAAGCAGCAGAACAGACTGCCGCAGAAGATACCGGCCCTGCCGCCACCGTCCGAAGGAAAAGCCAGCCTTGCACGAAGATGAATATCGTCAAAGCCGCTGTACAGCCATGCAAGCTGACCTTCGCCTTCCAGCTGAGAGTAGGGTCTGCTGGTGTCACCATATGGCAGCGACTCTTGCCATACATCCCATTCCCCGGACAGCGTGGTCCAGTAGCTTTCCGGCAGGATGGTATCGTCACGGAAATCCTCATACCAAATCAGTGCCGAGTCCGGTTTTCTGCGGAGCATTTCGCAGGTCAGCTTGAAGCCTTTATCCGGCTGGCAGGGATTGCCGTCCACATCAATAAACTTCCTTGGAGAGAGCATAAACTGCGCAACACCGGCAGTCGGCTCCTCTGAAAAAGCAGTACAGACACGGAAACCATAAAACTGCACACCGTTGACGCCAACATCGACGGTCAGCGTATGTGTTCCGGCAGAAAATCTGTGGCCGGTGACCAGAGGAAACCAGCAGGTCGTTCTCCAATAAGGCCACCAGAGGCGGTCTTCGGAAAAGGTCTGCGATACGCCATCTACGGATGCGGTGACGCTGTTCTTATCCCAGAATGGGAAACAAATACGCACGGCCACATCATAGGTACCAGCTTCCTCAATGGTAAAATCGTAGGAAGCAGAGCCTTCATCGCCCAGCGTAATCATATAATCCGACACGGAGACGATGCCGGAATAGCTGTCTACATCGCCACCGCCACGGTCAATGAGAATGTCACCAAACTCGGTATTTTGCTGCTTGGCATAGGCGGTCAGATAACGCCTGCGGTTATACACTTCGCCCATCAGCGGGTATTCCTTGTAAACAGCGTCCTGACCTTCCATGAAGTCATAGACCTGTGGCAGCGCCCACGGCACTTTGTCGTAGTCATCCCAATAGGCCAGAATCGGAATAAGAGGCTGCGGAGCCGTATCATCGGTGAAGTTATAGCCACCGGTCATCCACAGCTTTGCGGCATAGTAGGTGTTGGAGGTACCTCGATAGGTTTTACCGAGGTTTTCCGGTGTGTCGTAAATCTGCCAGTTCCAGCCGTAACCGGGAAGGCCGAGGAAGATCTTCTTCGGGTCCATGACAGAGGAAGCGTAATCGTAGATACCTTCCAGCCAGTCACGAGGCGACACCGGGCCGGGAGCGGAGCCAGCCCAAGCCATACCGTAGCTCATGATGGCGGCAGTATCGCAATAGGCATCAAGGTCAGCATAAACACACCAGTTCTCGCCACCAACAGAGCCATTGACGGAAGTCATACCCGGCAGGCAGATGTTGATGAGCTTCGTGGAGTCGTAGGTCTTGACTGCATTGTAAATATCTCTAAACAGCGCATTTGCTGCATCACGGTTTTCAATTTCGCCACCACGCTCAAGGTCAATATCCACACCGGCGCACCACGGATATTTCTCCATGATACGAACAAGCTCCGTCAGGAACATATCCTTTGCACCGTCTGTGTTATTGCGAAGCGCAGTAAAAATGGATGCCGTACCGTGATTCATAACGGTGAGCATCCACTTGATGTGCGGCCATTTATTGATGTAGGTCAGCATAGTAGAAATGCGGGTGCCGGTTTCAGAGATAGTGCCGGTAGCGTCCACCTCGAAGGTGAAGATGCCGACGGTATCCAGCCTGTCGCCATAATCACGCAGTGCCTGATACATTCTGGTGTTGCCCATGAAGGACCACACCATACAGCGTTTGCCTTCCAGATAATCTCTCACAGCATTTCACCTCCGTCCTGCATTTCCTGAAAGCGAACATATAACTTGGCAGACTTGCCTTTTTCTAAATTAATCGGATGTTTGCTGTCCCCAGCGGCAGAATACTGGTAAAAGCCATCCTTGCCTGTGGCGGCACCGTTCTTCAGGCACTCCCTTGTAGAAGCAAGGAGCGAGAAGGTGTCTCCGGCACTGGCAGCATCAAGGAAGGTGGCCTTGTGGGAGCCAGCGCCCTGCGAAATCACAATAGCGCCTGCCGCCATATCCTGAATTGGCTCCACTTCAATATCGAGGCCAGCAGTCGTGCTGCCCAGATTGAAGATGACTACCGTGCCGCTGGAACGGACGATGCCGTTATAAAATCTCGGCGGGACAATAGCGTCATCCTCACGGTATTTTTGTAACAGGGTTTCAGTGTTGATGACGAAGCCGGTCAGTCGGTCGCCTTCCTGCACCATAAGGTCTGTAAACCAGATGTGGCCTGTGCAATCGCTGACCATCGGTTGCACCGTAATGCTGACCACTCGCATATCTTCTTTGACGGTGATTGTCTCTGCAAATCTTGTAAATTCAGCCATCACAACACCTACCCATCCAGCGTCCAGAGGATTTCGCTGACATGGCCGACCCAGCCGGTAGCAATGGAGCCACCTTGGAGCAGCATATCTGTGATATACACTGCTCCGGTGCAATCGGTCACGCAGACTCTTACCGTTATGGACTTAATTCTGCCGTAGCCTTTTGGGGAGAGGTCATGGGCCGTCTGTGAAAAATAAGTCATAGCGCCTCCTTAAAACAAATCAATAAACCTCGTTTCTGTACTTCCGTCCTCATACTCAAAAACCACCTCAATACCGACCTGACCTGCAGGACCTTTCTTCAGGTTTTCAGATGCAATCTGCGCTGAGAAGGTATAGCTGCTGCGGTTGGCAGGATAGATGATCTGCATCATGCTTTTGGTCATGCCGAATTCGCCCTCGGCCTTAAAAGAAGCCGTACCAGAGACACCATTCGTGGCATCCACTTCAAAGCCGGAGTTGACCCAATAGGACAGGCCGCTATCGCCTCTGGAATTACGCAGGTGATTGAATGGAACGAGGTCTTTTACTTCCTGTCTGTCGATAACGTCCGTGGATGCCAGAACATCCGCCGCTTTATCCCATTGCGCTGAGGAATCACCAAGTTCACGAAGCGTAGTGGAAAGTTCCAGCACCGTGTTCCAAGGCTCCTGCAGGTTATACTGTCTGCGCACAACACGAGTTTTGACAGACAGTTTCAGGTCTTTATCATCAACGGTTACAATATCGCCCAGCGCCCACGCTTCATGTTCATATCCGGTGAGGACGGAAAGGTCCATTGCAGACAAAACATACGAGATACGAGGATGAGCGTATTCCTCCAGCTTGTTCTGTGTATACTCCAGCATCTGATACGGATTGGTGAAGTTGGAGCAGTCCAGCGTGGAGATGCGGATTTCGTCGGTGTAGGAGGTGTCCTGCACATAATCCTTGCCGCCGTTGATGGAAGCGAAGGTCATGCCATCCTTGCCGTAAGCATACAGCCTCGTTACAAGGCTTCTGGTATCCACCACTCGCTGGATGGATTTCATGTTCTTGCGATAGCAGAACAGTACACCATTGTCGTTGCCGCTGAAAGTAAGCAGATGGACCAGTCGGTTGGCGCAGTCAAATATCAGGTCGCCGCCGTGGATCACCTGCGTCTGACGAAGAACAGCCAGTGCGTTTTTCTCGTTACATTCCCATGTACGCTTGCTGGTTACATTGACTGTACCAACGGCCCAATCGGTACCGGCTAAGGCGTGAGCCATCGGAACATCTGCAGTATCGGCATTGAAGCTGATGGTTTCCTTGACCTCGGAAAAGGCCAAATCATAAAAAGCCGCCTCTGCATAAACGGTGGTAACCACACGCCCGTCAGAGGTCTTATCATCGGTCACAGTGCGGATACGATAAACATCATTTACAATCTGCACCTGCTTTTCGTTATCAAGGGAGAGCCTTTTTGCGTCCTGAAACGGGAGCTTGAACTCCAAGGTATCAGCACCGTTGACTTCGCTGGTAACAATGATATCAAAGGCATTTTCTAGCACAGCCTCCCACGCATTATCCTTGTTCAGGATAACCGGCCTTGCAAAGCCAAGACGCTCATAGGGGGCCTTTGGAATGTCATGGAGCTGGATATCTGTGGCTTTTGGTGTCTTGCTGGTGTCGGTAGTAGTCAATGTAATGCGGAAGCGGATATATTTCTGATTCGGCGATTGCAGCTCGCCACTGGTGCCGATGGATTGCCAAGCGGACCAGTCCACCAAATCCTGTGAGGTGGAGGTTTCCACCAGAGAGATTGCGTTGACACCGGCAGTGTATTCGCTGGTAACGGAAACTCTGCCGCTGCCGGAAAGAGCGCAGGAGGCAGGAATCGTTGTCAGCTGGCCGCTTTCTGGGTAGACACCATCTGTTGCACGAAGGGTTACAGCACCCGGCTCGGTAAGGCCATCGACATTTCCCGACAAATCTCCTGCATTGGCGCAGAGCGAAGATAAGAAGTAATTCTTCAAATCCTCGGATGTCATATCCGAATCGCAATCCAAAAACCAGTCATCAAAGCCGCCAGCGTAGTAGTAGGTATCCGCATGCATACCCATAATAAGGTCAGCCGTGCAGGAAGTGTTCAAATCGCCGGTAAAGGTCAGTACATCGGAGATGAAGACCTCGCCGCTGTCACGGTCGCCCAGCACGTAGGTGAACTTCTTATTGTTCGGCTCAATGACACCGGCGATAAAATACCAGCCGCCATTGACCAGTGAAAAGCTCGGTGTCACCGTCTTATCTAAAATCAGGGAGCCGGAAGAGTTATACAGCATAATTCTTGGCTTACCGGAATATAGGGACAAGTAAAGAATAGGCTGGCCGGGACCGTATCGGGTATTGAAGATGGGACAGAAGGTGTTACCGACAGAATAGGTCGTCGGATTCATCCAGCCGCCCACCACAATGCGCTCACCGATATTGGCAAAGATGCTGCCATCATTGGTCACCTGCAGGTGGGTCTTTTCCGTAGTCGGATTGTTGATGTTCATACGGAACTGGCGACCTTTCTGGCTGCTCTTTAAGCTGGCTGTGGTACCACTCCAATTGATGATGGTCATCTTTCGGTCATTGCCGGAGGAGTCGATGAGCTTGTCGTCGGCATCCGGCTCCGATTCATTGAAGCGCCACAGGCCACTCATTCCCTCGATATATGGGAACTCACCAGTAAAATCCGTCTGGCTTGTCAGGATACTTTTTACAGCCACATCATCACCTCCATCTGCTGTTTGCCTGAATATTTAATTCCGTGAAGGTCGCATTGGAAGTAGCAACGACCACGGTGTTGGAGCCAGTTTCCAGCATCGGAAAATTCAGCTCATACAAAAGCGGCAGACCGTTTCGGAGCGTATTGCCCATGGAGTCCACCACCTTTGCGGTTACAAGGGACGAGTCTACAATCAGGGTTTCGCCTTCGGAGAGAGCGCCGCTGACACGAAGCTCCTCGCCGCCGGTGATAATGGAAATGTAGCTATCCGTTTCCGAAGTGACCACGCCCTGAATTGAATACACCGGCTCAGATACCGTTGTTCCAATGGTGCGCAGCACTTCATGTTCGCCTTCAGCGGAAATAACAAAAGTCTCGTCCTCCAGTGCATAAGCGTGAGGATCGGGACAGATAAATTTGAGTGTGAAAGTACCAGCAGAGCGCAGCAGCCTTTCACAATCTACAGCCTCCGACAGACGGGCCAGAAAATAGCGGTCAGGCACTTCATCCAACACCAGCTGCTTTAAGCCTGCGGTTGGATCAAGCCACTGCGACATGCTGTCCAGTACAGAAACCAGACCGGCAAAGTCCTTCTGGGGATAGATGTAGCAGGTCAGCGTGATTATGCGTTCGCCGCTATCACAGCCAAAGTCTGCTACACCAGCTTTGCCCGGTACGGTTTCATAGAAATTACGCAAGGCCGGAGAAGCCTGCCAAGAGGTCAGCCTTGCTTTGATTTTCATATTCTTCGATGTGATTCCGTTAAACTGAAATCCCAAAACGGCCACCCCCTTAAGCAGTCAATACACGGCCCTGCGCACGAGAGCCAGTTTGCATCAAGTTATAAAGTTCCTGCGATACCTTGCGGATATCGTCTTCGCTGCGGACCACCATCTGCTGCACGGTAACAAGGGAACCGTACATGCCGTCCATAACGGTGGAGCGACTGTCGGCGCTGCTTTCCGTCAGTGCATTGGCGGCACCGGCATCAAGGGAGAAGTCGGTAGGAATGGAGGTTTCCATATCCTTGGCCAGATCATTCATGACAGAGTTGATATCGTCTGCCATGCCCTCGGCAGCTTCAACAGCGTCCTTGCCGTTTGCGTTGATGGCTCTGGCGAGACCTTCTACCAGCATTTCACCGACCCAGCCCATTTCCTTGGACGGAGAGGCAATACCGAAGAAGTCGCAGATGCCATCCCAGATGGAAGAAATCCAGCCGGATACCTTGTTCCAAAGCCAAGAAGCAAGAGACTGGATACCTTGCCACAGGCCACGCACAAGGTTAGCGCCCACATCTGCAAGCTGAGATACGCCTTTTCCAAAAGCGGAAACCAGACCGGAGATGATCTGCGGTACGGCCTTTACAATTTCCACGATGATGGTCGGCAGGTTCTTAATCAGGGAAATCAGCAGCTGCACACCGGCCTGCACGATCTGCGGGATACTGTTGATCAACGCATTTACGATGGAGCCGATGATTTCCGGGATAGCCGCCACAATCGTGGTGATGATCTCCGGTAGCGCTTGAATGAGCGCCACCAGTAAATCGATACCAGCCTGAACAAGCTGTGGAATGCTATCCAGCACTGCTGTGATAATGCCTTCGATGATTTGCGGAATTGCCGCTACGATTGCCGTTATAATTTCCGGCAGCGCAGATACCAACGAGGTCAGAAGCTGAATGCCTGCGTCGATAATCTGCGGAATGGCCCCAATCACAAAATCTACAATAGCCAGAATGATGGCTGGGAGTGCTTCAATCAACACAGGAATGGCATTCAGTAAGCCTTGGGCCAGTCCCATGATAAGCTGCAGCGCCGCTTCCAACACCAGCGGCAGATTTTCAATCAGGGTTTGTACGACCGTAGTCAGAATCTGCACGATGGTAGGAATCAGCTGAGGCAATGCCGTAGCAATGCCGGAGGCCAAAGTAGCGATGACCTGCATTGCCGTTTCAGCCAGCTGTGGGAGCAAGCTGAGTAGGCCGTTGACCAGTTCCAGCACAATCATAACTGCTGCTTCTGCCAAAGTAGGAAGGGCCGATACGATACCGTCCAGCAGCGTTACGATAATGTCCACACCAGCTTCCAAGAGTGTAGGCAGGCTTGCCAAAATTGCCTGACCAATCATAGGAACGATGGTAGAGAGCTGGTTAAGCAGAACATCGACAATGCCTTTCATGCCTTCTGCGAATTTCTCCGCAGAGCCAGCGGTCCCTTCCAGAACACCTTGCAGACCTTCTCCCATCATAGAGACAAAGGGTATCATTTCCTTTAGGACATCTGCCGCCATGAATTTCAGCGTGGTCATGATAGGCTCGGCGATGGCACCAAGCTGGGCATAGGCATCAGTAAGCTCCGCCTGCGCTCGTCTTGCGTCCATAACATCGCCGTTGAGTTCTTTATAGTTTTCAGCGGCCTCTTCATACAGGCCGTTCAGCGTTTCAGTGATAAGAGCCGCACGTTCCTGTTCGGAAGTACATGCGTCCAAGGAAGCCTGAAACTCATCCTCGGATAGACCGGCCCAATTGAGTGCATCGGCAAGTACGCCGGTGAGCTGGCCGGTTTTCGCTGTTTCGTTTGCTGCCTCGGTCAAACCTTCGATAGGAAGGCTGTCACCAAAGGTAGCCCATACACCGGCGGCAATGTCCGTCCATTGCGCCAGTTCTTCCTCGGTTTCACACAGCTTTGCCAGATGGTTTACTGCCTCGACGCTTCGGTCTTCCTCGCCAAGAATGGAGTAGAAGTCGGTATAAGCGGCACCGGCCTGCTCTGCAGTAAAACCAGCGGTCGTAAAAGCGGCATCCAGCTTGGCCTGATCTTCACGATATTCTCGTGTGGATTCAGCCAAATCAAGGAAGCTCTTTGTAAGACCGGCAAGGGCAGCACCGGCAGCAGCAACAGAAGCGCCGATGGCAACACCTAAACCTTTGACTAAAGAGCCGACCTTTTCCAGTTTGGAAGAAGCACCGTCGGCATCCTTGGCAGCGCCTTCGATTTCATCACCCAAGTTGTCGGCCTGTTTTCCGGCCTGCTGCATTTCATCGCCGAGTTCATCAATGGCGCTTTCGTTCTGTTCCAGCTCACGCTCCATATCGTTTAATGCGGCAGTGGCATTATTGAGCTGGATTTGCCAGTTCTGCGTTCTGCGGTCATTTTCACCGAAGGACTCAGCGGCATTGGAAAGCGCTGCACGGAGCGTTTCAATTTTCTTTTTCTGTGCCTCGATTTCCTTGTTCAGCACTTGGTTTCTGGCCGTAAGCGCTTCTACGGATTTATCGTTTTTATCAAACTGCGAGGTCACGACCTTCATTTCCGAGCCGAGGACCTTAAAGGACTGGTTGATTTCGGACAGTGCCTTCTTAAATTCCTTCTCGCCCTCAAGACCAATCTTCAGACCGAAATCATCCGCCATCAAACCACCTCCTTAGATTCCGTCGGGGATAATGTCATCGATATACATTTCACGCTTCGGTTTCGCCATACCGTGATACTGCTTATGGCATTCCCAAAGGTCCAGTAATAAGCCAAACGGCATCAGCCACACCTCATCCTGTGACAGATGAAGATGGGCGATGCCGTAATAGAAAAGTCGAGTAAATAACTCCTCGTCACTTACTCGACCACTGCGTTTTTTGAATCGACCTCACTGACCACATTGCGCTTGGTGCCTTTATACAAGGCCTCAGTGATTGCTGCCTTATAACCGGCAAGGTCCAAGGGCGTAGTCAGAAGCTCCAGCACATCTTCGGTGAGCAGGTCACGCTGATTGTCCTTGTTTTTCAGGTTGTGAATGAGAATGGACTGGTTTGCCAGAAGCGTGATGAGCCATACGATCTCGCCGATGGCCATCTCAAAATTCTCACTCTTCATGAGCTTTTCGCCCAAGTTCTCAAGGCCACCGTAGCGGCCAGCGATTTCCTTGGTGGCTTTTGTGGTAAGGATAAGCTCGTAATCCTCACCGCCGACAGTAATATTAGCGCTGCGTTCCGTAATCATTTATTAGCCCTCCTCAGTAGTTGTGATGACAGGCTCATAAACCTGCTTGTACCAGTTGGTAATGGTTTCGTTTGCCACACCGGTATCGCCTTCAGTAACTTCGGCCTTCCAAGGATGCTTTCCACTGGCGTCTGCCTTATTGCGGGTAAGCACGGTGCCTTCGATGGTAGGAGTGGAGAAGGTGATGCTGTCGCCCTTGGTAGCAAGGTTAGTAGCAGGGATACCGAATTTTACACGGTACAGCCAGTAATACTTGTACTTGCCGTTGGACTTCTTCGCACGGAAGCCGATGGCAACAGGAGCGCCGCCATCCTCACCGCCGGAAATCAGCACATGGTTATCGTCGATGGTAGCGCCGGTCAGCACAGATGCAACAGTGGCACCGATATCATCAATGCCCAAAGACAGAGTGCCGGACTTAAACTCCTTCACGATTTCCGCAGCGCCATCGTCCGCATAGAGCGTAGCCTCGGCCAGCTCCACGGAAAGTTCTGCAGAGATTGCCTTTGCCAGCTGGACCGGAGTCTCGTAGGTTTCCTCGCCAGCTTCGTCTTCGGCAATGGCTGCATAATACAATTTATCAAGACCAATCGTAGCCATAATCAATCCTCCAATTCATAGATTTTCGCCACATCAATGGCGTAGTGGTGGTACCCGGTGTCGTTTTCACGCTCGATGTACCGTCTGTCAGTTATCGTAAAATCCGAGGCCAGAAGGCTTCGGACCATACTGTTTTTGGTTTTCATATAGTTGCCCTTAGAAAAGAGAGAGAGCCTCGCTTCCTGCACCTCGAAGCCGGGAGTGTTGTCGGCATGCAGTTCGAAGGTGTCCGTCAGTGGTACGATGACCACATAGGTTTCCGGCGCTGTGCCCTCAAATACGCCCGTTTCCACAGGAATGGAGAGGCCCTCAATCAATGCTTTGCAATCTGCTAACACGCTCAAAGTTTCTCCACCTCCGTTTCAAAGGCCTGTTTCATGGCCTCGATGCATTGCTTCTTGGATGCAGATTTTGCTGGCTTCAAAAACGGTTTTGCAGGCTGACCGCTTTTGCCGTATTCGATGATATTGGCAAGCTGGGCGTTGCTGCCACCGTCGCTTCTCGGCTCGGAAAAGCCGACCTTGATGTTGAAGTTTCCGTTGCGGTCCATTTTTACTCCGGTCAGGCCAAGAGAGGAGTCCAGCTCACCGGTGGATCTGGAATCATACTTGGTGCCGCTTCCGATGACTGAGGAGAGATTGCTCTTGGTTTTCTCCAGTACCACCTCGCCACCGGCTTCCAGCACCGTTTCGGCAATGGCATCAAAGTTGCTTCCGAGGCGAGACATGCGCTCCAGAAATTCATCCGGCATTTTCACATCAACTCGTGCCACTGGAAACGACCTCCTTTGCCAAAACCTCAATGTACATCCCACGGCCTTTGATATCCTCCACGGAGGTGATTTCAAATCTGCCACCTTCGCAGACGATAACCATCGCCGCAGTAACGGTAACGCCCGGAATGACACGGAAACGGAAAAGGTCGGTGGCGTCGGAAAAGATGCTGCGATTAGCCCATTTCTCATTGCCGTGCCGACCTTCCCTGTAGGCCCTGACGGAAGCGATAACCACATCCGTAATGGTGGAGAAGCCTTCCGCATCAAGGACTTTTTGCTTTTCCACGATATCAATAAAGGTGTTCATTTTGCCAAAGCTCATATCACACCTTCCAATCTCGGTCGAGGCGCAGGAGCAGGTTTACAGTATTCCAGACCTGCTGACCGGCCTGCACGTTATCTGCAAAGAAGCCGCCTGTGGAGCCGTCTCTGGATTCATAAAAATGCGATGCCAGCATGATCACCGCTTGTTCCGTGGTGGCTGGCATCGTATTTTCCATGTAGTGGCCCTCTGGGATGTGCTGGTAGCTTTCCGCATAGGAAACGGCGGCAGTGATGAAACGCTCAATCAGCGCATCGTCCGCCGTATGCTCCAGAATCAGATTTGCCTTGACCTTAGTCAAAAGTTCGCTCATCACTGCCACCTCCTAACTTAGGCAGTAGCCATCTTGAGTACCTGAACGGCTTCAGGGAGTACCAGCTTACCATCCACACGCTCCTTGGCCACGAAACCGACCATACCGTTACCGGCATAGAGTTCACGAAGCTCTGCAAAGGAACGAGTACCACGGTCGCCGATGTTGTAGTAGCTGAAATCACCGAAGGCGATGACAGGCTTACCGGCAGCGATGGTAGGAACGAAAGGAGAGGTCAACACATCGTAACCGAACAGCTTACCCGGCTCACCGGCCTGATTGGAAGGCTGCCAGAGATACTGACCGTTTTCATCCTTGAGCTTACGGATAGCAGCGATGGTCTGGTCGTTCATAATGAACTTAGCGCTCTTACGGTAAGGACGCTTGAGTGCGTAAACCAGATTGATGATTTCGTCGGCAGTGATTTCGGTAGCGCTTGCTGCGGTTACACCGATTTCAGCGCCGCCGGTCTCAGCAAAGAGGCCCAGAGGCTTGCCATTGCCGTCACCGTTGAGGAAGGCATCCTCTTCGGCATTGGCCAGAGCCTTACCGAACTGCTTGATGATGTAATTCTCAAGCTGGAAGGCATTGTCGTACAGAAGCTCCTCAGTGACCTTCACTGCAACATGCAGTTTGTGGGCATCAAGGTTAATCTGGCTGAAAGTAGCGTCACCGAAGGTAAGCTCGCCGCCTTCCTCGATCCACGCTGCTGCAGGCTTGGCACCGGCGATGTTAATCTTGTGCTGGCCGCTGGTAGTGATAACGTTGGCAAGACCACGGAAGATGTTCTCCTCAGTCAACACATCGATAAGGCGGGAATCGTACTCTTCAGGCACAAGGTAGCCGCCGTTTTCATCGATACCTTCGGAAAGGACATCGGAGATAGTGCGGAAGTTGGTACGGAGTGCTTTGAGCATACCGGCCTTATACGCATCGGATGCACGGCCAGTCTTGGACTTACCGTCGCCGGTATCCTTGCCGCCGTTCATAGGCTTGTGAGTGATAGGAGTGTTCACAGGCTTGCTGAGTTCGGCTTCCATAGCCTCCATAGCCTGCATACGCTCGATTTCAGAGGTGTAGTTCTGCACCTTCTGTTCCATTTCGGCATAGGTCTTGGCGTCCTCGTCGGAGAGCAGACCGTCCTTGTCACGCTTGGTCTCCACAAAGGCCTTTGCAGCCTCCCATGCCTTGTTACGCTTTTCTCTGAGTTCCAAAATAGTCATAATAAATTACCTCCAATTTTTGATAAGATTGAGCCTATCCATCAGGAAATCGGCTTTGACTTTGGTTTCTGTCTGTGTGGGTTTGGCTCCGATTTTGCAATTGGCAGCGATTTTATCCATGAGGGAATTAAGCACTGCCGTGCGGGAGAACATCATGCTGACCTGCGGCACCGGCACTTCGTCGGTAGCGCCAGAGCGCTGCATCAGCTCATCGGCGAATCCAAGCTCGATGGCTTTGTTGGCATCCATCCAAGTTTCCGCATCCATGAGATGGGAGAGCTTGTCACGGGAGAGGCCGGTTTTGATTTCGTAGGCATTCAGAATCGAATTCTTCACGCTGTCCAGCATGTCGATAGCTTTCTGCATTTCCGCAGAGTTACCGAAGGCAACGGTCATGGGATTATGAATCATCAGCATAGAAACCGGAGATACCAGCACCTTGGTACCGGCCATAGCGATAACGGATGCCGCAGACGCTGCAATACCGTCTACCTTGACGGTCACATTGCCTTTGTAATCCATCAGCATGTTGTAAATCTGCGCTGCTGCAATGCAGTCGCCGCCGGGAGAGTTAATCCAAACGGTAATGTCGCCGGAGCCGGAGTTCAGTTCGTCCTTAAAAATCTGTGGAGTGACATCATCGTCAAACCAGCTTTCCTCGGCGATTGTTCCATTGAGGAACAGCGTTCTCTCCGTCACCGTCTCCTGAGTCTCCTGATTGGTCACCGTCTGGGTTTTCCAGTTCCAGAACTTCTTCATTCTGTGTTTCCTCCTTTCCTGCGAAAATGCCCGCATCCTTGAGCTTGGTCATGTTGCCGTTGATGAGGTATAAATCACCGCCTTCTTCGGCAGGGATACGGTCTAAGTTCTCAAGTTCACGGATGTCGTTTGCGCTCATCCAGCCGTTCTGTCTGCCGATGGCGTAACCGTTCATACGGCTCTGATAATCGCCACGGAGCAGTCCGTCTACATTGAACTTGATAAAATAAGCAGCTTTCTCGGAATTGGAAACCAGCGCTCGAATCATCGATTGCTCCCACCTAACGAGCCAAGGCTCCAAGGTGTATTTCACAAATTCCAAAGACTGCTGCTCAATATTAGAAAAGCTCGACTTCTCCAGATCACCGACCATGTGAGGCGGGATACGGAAAATTCGAGCAATTTCATTGATTTGGAATTTCCTCGTTTCGAGGAATTGGGCCTGTTCCGGTGAAATGGAAATAGGTGTATATTTCATGCCTTCTTCCAGAACAGCCACTTTATTTGCGTTGCCGCTGCCGCCAAAGGTGGACTGCCAGCTTTCACGCACACGCTGTGGGTCTTTGATGGTGCCGGGATGCTCTAAGATGCCGCCCGGTGTAGCACCGTTGGCGAAGAACTTCGCACCGTATTCCTCACAGGCGATTGCCATGCCGATAGCGTTTTTTGCCATCGCAATAGGACTGTAGCCGACGAGACCGTCAAAGCCGAGGCCCGGAATATGCAGCACATCGGAAGGCTGCAGGATAACGGCAGTATCCTTATTTCGGATTGCTTCGTCCTGACCACGGTAGTAGGTGTAGTAAAGATGGCCGTGTTCGTCACGGTCAACCACCATACGGTTTGGCATCAGCGGATACAGGGCTACGACTTCACCTTTACCGTTGCGGATGATTTGCGCATAGGCGTTACCCCACAAAAGCAGGTGCGTCATGAGTGTTTCCCTGAATACGAAAGAGGTCATTTCAGGATTTGGCTCATCGTGAAGCAGCGCATACAGTGGATGGTCGATAGCTTTTTCTTTGCCGCCGGTATCGGTGTAGCGATACAGATGCAGCGGAAGACCAGCCACAGCTTCTGCCAAGATACGCACACAGGAATACACTGCGGTCATCTGCATGGAAGAGCGCTCGGTCACCGCTTTGCCGGAGGTGGAATTGCCAAACAGAAAACGGTAGGCGCTTCCAGCAGTCACATTGGTAGGCTTGTCTCTGGCCTTGAATATTCCAGATAAAATTCCCATAGGAAATCACGCTCCCTTCTTAAATGAAAAGTATGCCACGCTCGTCATAGACGCTGGCAGAGTTACTGTTGCCACAGCGGATCGCACGGTCAAGGCCCATGATGGTGGCCACGGCACCGTCGATTTTCTCTGTGGATTTTTCTTTGTCGGCTTTGATGTTTCCAGCAGGGTCTGTACGGATGAAGATGTTGTCCATCATCCAGCGCAGCACTGGGTGACCACCGTGGGCGATTTTCTGCTCCAAGGTCAGCTTCATCAGCTCTTTGGTTGGAGGCGACATATCCTTGAAGCCCTGACCGAAAGGCACCACCGTAAAGCCCATGCCCTCCAAGTTCTGCACCATCTGTACAGCACCCCAGCGGTCAAAGGCAATTTCTCGGATGTTGTACTTTTCGCCCAGCTGCTCGATGAATTTTTCGATGTAGCCGTAATGGACCACATTGCCTTTGGTAGTTTGCAGGAAGCCTTGCTTCTCCCAGACATCGTATGGAACGTGGTCACGGCGCACTCGCAGTTCCAGCGTATCTTCCGGTATCCAGAAGTACGGGAGAACCACATATTTGTCATCCTCATCCAGTGGCGGGAACACCAATACAAAAGCCGTGATGTCTGTGGTGGACGAAAGGTCCAAGCCACCGTAACATACACGGCCTCGTAGGGATTCTTCAGTTACTTTGAATGCGCAGGCATCCCATTTGTCCATTGGCATCCAGCGGACAGCCTGCTTCACCCATTGGTTCAAACGTAGCTGCCTGAAAACATTCTCCTCGGCGGGATTCTGCTGGGCCGATTCGCAAGCGGCCTGCACCTTGTCAATGCTCACCGTAATGCCGAGAGAGGGATTGGCCTTCTTCCAGACCGCCGGGTCTGTCCAGTCATCGTTCTCGTCAGCACCATAAATGACAGGATAGAAGGTCGGGTCAATTTTCCTGCCTTCCAGAATATCCTTTGCTTTCTGGTGGGTTTCGTAGCAGATGGAGTTGGTGTCGGTACCGGCAGTGGTGATCAGAAAATACAGAGGCTGCATTCGGGCATCACCGGAGCCTTTGGTCATAACATCAAATAGTTTTCTGTTCGGCTGCGTGTGCAGCTCATCAAAAACAACGCCGTGGATATTAAAACCGTGTTTGCTGTAAGCCTCAGCCGACAGCACCTGATAGAAGCTGTTGGTCGGCTGGTACACGATTCGTTTCTGGGAAGCCAGAATTTTGACACGGCGGTTCAGCGCAGGACACATACGCACCATATCGGCAGCAACATCAAAAACGATGGTTGCCTGCTGGCGGTCAGCTGCACAACCATAAACCTCGGCACGTTCCTCGCCATCACCGCAGGTCAGCAGAAGTGCCACCGCAGCGGCAAGCTCAGACTTGCCCATCTTCTTGGGGATTTCGACATAGGCTGTCGTAAATTGTCGATAACCGTTGGGTTTAATGGTGCCGAAGATATCTCGGATGATCTGCTCCTGCCAGTCGATAAGCTCAAACGGCTTACCGGCCCATGTGCCTTTGGTGTGGCAGAGGCATTCTATAAAATTGACTGCGTAATCCGCCAGTTCTTTACTGTAGGTGGAGTCCGCAGCCATAAATTTTGTCGGTGTGTAATTTTCCAGTTTTCGCAAGCGCCGCTTCCTCCTTTCAAAAGGGCATAAAAAATACAGCCCATCGGCTGCACTATGAGAGAAAGAGCCATACGGCTCAATCCCTGCTTATGGGGTTTTGTGTTTAGTTCTGCTTCATGCAGATGGCCGGGATTCTGGCTCTCTGGTTGGTCTGCCAGTCGGTGTAGTTGGCGTTGACCTCGGTGATGCCGTTCATCTTGAAGCCGTGCTTCTCGAAAGCTGCGAGGGTGGGAATCAGGCTGGAGAAGGTGCTGCTGATGGTAAACTCGGCGATGCCGTTTTCCTTCATGCAGGTGGCGATGGCTTCAATGTCCTCGTCCCAGATGACCTCGTTAAAATCAATCAGGTCGTTACCTGCGTCGAGGCTCTTGCGGTAGGCCCAGAACATGGTGCCGTTGATACCGTATTCCTTCAGGCTTCCAGCCTGCTCTGCGATGGCTCTTTCAAAAAGTTTAATTTTCTTCATGGTGTTGTTCCTCCGTAAAATGTGTTTTCCCTTTCGGTGTACACATATTCGCTCTAAAAGCACATAATAGCAAGTCATTTCTGCGATATAAATCGTAGAATACTGCACGATATTTGCCGGTATATTTGTGTAGATTATTTCGACACTTTTCGACAAACATCGACGCCGTAGACCACATTCAGGCCGGAGCCGTTGTCCCAATGCACCATGATGGAGCCGGTGTCATCCACGCCCCAGACGGTTCCAAGTGTGCCGACCGGAGGAGCCTGTGCATCGTCCATCTGGACCAGCTCCACACGAGTGCCAGAGGGATATTGGCTGCGGATTAAATCTACCGTTGCCTTATTCGGAAATCTCATCGCTGGACACCTCCTTCTTAGCGCCGCTTTTGAATGCGGAAGATCCGGTCAGGTTTTTCAAGAGAATCTTGCGCTCGGTTTTGTATTCGTTACCGATGAAGCCAAGGCGGAGCAGGAAGCAGCGAAAAGCGTATTTTTCATTGTCTACCTGCTTTTCAGTGCCGTTAACACGCTTCTGGTTTCGGGCCATTTCGCAGAGCTTGCAGATGAAGGTGTCGTATGCCTTCACGCTGTCAGCATCCGGCTGGCCGGGGAACCAAGGAAAGGAAACCTTCGTGTCGGTAATTTCCAGCGGCAGGTCGTCGGTTCCCAGCGCCTTGCAGATAAGGCTGCGCTTTGCAGCAATAATGCTTTTCAGGTTTTCGAGGTTGGCATCCGTGAAAATGCTGCGAGGCATGGAAATGCAGATGCCGGTGATTTCATCTTCCGGTGCTGCGTATGCCGGAGGGCAATCCTCCAAAGGTTCCTCACCGTCGATGACCGGTTCCTGCTGTTCGCTGGCGTATTTGGTGGACTCGGCGATGAAGCCTTGCTGGGCCAGTGCCTCGATGAGCTTTTCGATTTCCTCGCTGTCAGCCATATCGTCAAACTCAAGGTTACCTTCACGGGTGACCGTAAAGTAGTCGATTTGGTAAGCGTAGGTCGGAGTCTTCAGGTAGACCGGCTTTGCTCCGGTGAACTCGCTGATGGCTTTGACCAGTGGCTTGCGATCGGTTGCGTTGTAGTAAATTGTCATGGTGTATGACCTCCTTTAATTTTGGTAGTCACATATTCGCTCTAAAGGCACAGAATAGCAAGTTATATTTGAGAAATATATGTACCAAATAGGAGCCGGGATTTTTGTGGTTATTTGTACTTCATATCGAGATACGGAGCGACCTCCGGGAACCGGCGCTCGAAGTCGGTGACATACTTGTAGCAGGCACTATCCAGACCGTTGCAGATGGCAAACTCACGCAGGCTTTTCTTTTTGAAAAAGCTCGGCTGATTGCACCAGCGGGCGATGGTGATATACATGCCACGGTAGGGACTTTCTGCATATCTGGCAAAGCGCATCACATACGGCAGGCAGCGGTTTCGCATCAGGATTTCTATGCGGAAGAGCAGGTCGAAGATGTCCTGCTTCCAGAAATCTGCGTCCCAGCGGTCGTTTCGGTCAAAACCGCAGAAACAGTAGAACTTCATCACCGCAGCGGTATACTTTCGGGCCAGCTGGATTTTGCTTTCAATCATCTGTGCGTCAGCCACATTATCAAAGGCGAAAATGTAATCGCCATCGTATTTGCTGGAAAACAGCGCAACGCATTTTTCATCCGTCAGCAGACGCTCATCCAGTCCCTGTTTGAATTGAAATGGCTTCCCGGTGGATTGCAACTCCTGAAGCAATTCTCGCCAGCAGGGTGTGCCGAAGAAGTTATCATCCAACAGGCAAATTTTTGCCCTTGCCGGATCGTGGAACTCGTCCAGCGGGCTATGAACCGAGACACGGTCGTAATTCTTGTTGACGCAGAAGTCGCACTTGCGAAAACATCCACGGGTCAGAAAGCCAATGGAATAATCCGTGTAGTAGGAATAGTCACGAGGCTTCCCGCCGTGCTGCAGCTTGTCAGCCACCCACGCATCGTACAAATGATAGTCCGGCATCTGGTGTTCGATAGAAGCAGGAAGGCACGGAGCCTTATCGTAATAAAAGCCCGTGCCTCCATAGGTCACATGATCCAGTTTCAAAACTTCTGCCGGGACCGGTGTGTCAGTAAAGACCTTTGACAGGTAAACGGCATCGAAAGTATTGAGACCATCATAGTCAGTCTTTAACATCACCGTGTCACCGGCAGCTTTGTGGTGCGCAGATATTTTCATGCAGGCCAGATTGGGAAAACGGTGTCGCTTTCTGCCAATGAGGTCTGCATCAATGATTGCTATCTTCATGGGCTACCTCATCATAGCGATAGGTCAGGCCATCACGGACAACAGTAACATTGGCAGCGGAGCCGACCTGCTCGATGTAGCGCTTCACGATAACATCGCAGAATTTCTCGTCCAGCTCAATGGTGTAGCAGATACGGTTGGTCTGTTCACAGGCAATGAGAGTGCTGCCGGAACCACCAAACGGGTCCAGAACCAGAGAGTTGGCCATGCTGGAATTCATAATCGGATACGCAAGAAGTGGGATAGGCTTCATGGTCGGATGGTCGCCGTTTTTCTTAGGCTTATCAAATTCCCAGATGGTCGTTTCCTTACGGCCTGTGTACCACTGATGCTTACCGGCTTTCTTCCAGCCAAACAGCACAGGTTCATGCTGCCACTGGTAAGGACTGCGGCCCAGCACCAGAGATTGCTTCTTCCAAATGCAGGTGCCGGACAAATAAAATCCCGCATCGGCAAATGCCTTGCGGAAGTTAAGTCCTTCAGTATCTGCATGGAAAACATAGATGGAAGCATCCTCGGCCATAGCAGAGTGCATCTGCGTGTAGGCATCCAGAAGGAACTGGTAGAAGGCGCTGTTTTCCATATTATCGTTTTTGATTTTACCGGCGCTGCCTTCGTAGTTCACATTATACGGAGGGTCTGTCACCACCAGATTGGCGACCTTGCCGTTCATCAAAAGAGCATAGGTTTCAGGCTTGGTGGAGTCGCCGCAGATCAGACGGTGTTCGCCCAGCTGCCATAGGTCACCGGCCTTGGAGAAGGTCGGTTGCTTCAGCTCGGCATCCACATCGAAATCGTCATCGTGGATACCTTTCTTGGTATCTTCACGGAACAGCGCCTCCAGCTCCACAGGTTCAAAGCCGGTCAGGGACACATCGAAATCAGTGCCCTGCAGGTCAGCGATCAGAAGCGCCAGTTTGTCGTTGTCCCATTCGCCGCTGATTTTATTGAGGGCCACATTCAATGCTTTTTCCTTTTCCTCGGAAAGCTCCACAACAACGCAGTCCACCTCGGTCATGCCCATGTCGATGAGAACCTTCAAACGCTGGTGACCACCGACAACACGGCCAGTGGTTTTGTTCCAGATGACCGGTTCCACATAGCCGAACTGCTCAATGGAGCGTTTCAGCTTTTCATATTCCTTGTCGCCGGGTTTCAAATCCTTACGAGGGTTATAGTCAGCAGGCAGAAGGTCTGCCGTATTCTTTTTCTCAATCAACATACTTTTCCACCGCCTTTTTCAGTTCTTTGGTTTTATCCAAGTTCTCCCAAGAGCCTTTATAACCATTGAAGTGGCCGTAGGCAGTGGTCTCGGAGAAGTAAGGACTGCGCAGGTGCAACAGAGAAATGATTGCAGCGGGACGCAGGTCAAAGACCTCCATCACAGCCTTGCGGATAATTTCTACATCAACCTTTTCGGTGCCAAAGGTGTCAATCTCAACGGCAGTAGGTTCCGCCTTGCCGATGGCGTAGGAGATAGAAACCTGACAGCGGTCTGCCAGCCATGCGCCTACGATATTACGAGCGACAGCTCTGGCCATGTATGCGCCGCTGCGGTCAACCTTGGTAGCATCTTTGCCGGAGAAGGCACCGCCACCGTGTGCAGCAAGACCACCATAGGTGTCAACCATGAGTTTTCTGCCGGTGAGACCGGTATCTGCAGCAGGACCACCAGTTACGAAACGACCGGAAGGATTGATGAGGATTTCTACATCCTTCGGGAAGTGGTAACGGTTGAGCAGAGGATAGATGATTTCGGTAATGATTTCACGGCGAAGTTCCTCCAGACTTTTGGTGTCCTTATGCTGAACGGAGACGATGATATTTTTCGCACGGATAGGCTTGCCATCGTGATATTCTACAGTGACCTGCGCTTTTCCGTCAGGACCGATATCACGGATGGTTCCGTCGTGCATGGCATCATCGAGACGCTTGCACAGGTCGTTGGCAAAGAGAACGGGAGTAGGCATCTTGGCCCATGTCTCGTTGGTGGCATAACCATAAACAGTGCCCTGATCACCGGCACCGATGGAAGCGAAGATATCATCGGTATCGACATCCCGGGTTTCCAGCGCTTTGTTTACGCCACCGGCGATGTCGGCGCTCTGGCGATGCACATATACAAAAACAATGAACTTCAAAGGATTGTATCCGACCTTGGCAAGGGTCTGACGGACCACCAAGCGGATGTCGATTTTCTTGGAGCAGGTGATCTCGCCGCACACAAAGATTTTTCCCTTTGTCGCCATGACCTCACAGGCCACACGGGAGTAGCGGTCCTTCTTCAGGCACTCGTCCAGAATGGCGTCGGCGATGAGGTCGCATAATTTATCCGGGTGTCCAGCGCAGACACTCTCGGCAGTTTTATAAGAAATGTTCATATCAAATTCCTTTCCTTGCCATCAGAAGGCGTTCCATCACATCATCCTGTGGAGTAGCGCCGCCGTATTCTGTGGCACAATTTTCTTTTACGATTTGGTAGATTTCCATCCAGAGCCTGTTGGTCTGGCTCATGAAGTTCTGACTCATGGCCACATAAGGCGACTGGATTGCATTGCCCGTGGTCGGATGCTTTGCCAGAAAGCCAAACTCGGTGATGGCTTCCTCGCATTGAATCCAACGGGCCACGCTCATGGAGTAACGCTCCAGAAGCTGCGGAGACACAAGTGCTGCGCAGCCACGCTCGTGGAGCCAGTCCCATGTCTTTTTGTAAATATCAGCTGCGACCAGCTTTTTGCCATCCTTCTGTTTGGCGGACAGGAGCTTGGATGGCTTGGGCATCGCTTGACCTTCCAAATCGACCGATTGGTTATCGAAGTCAATGACAGTCAATGTGCGTTTGCCCGGATTGCCCTCAGCGATTTTGTCAGCTAAGGGTTTCTTTTTAGCTCCTGCGCCGATTCGAGCGCCGCCACGGTTGGTACCGTCCTTAGCCAATTACAACACCTCCTTTGGCAGGGCCTATATACCCTGTTTGAAATTGCGAATTTGTGCGTAAGACCCCACGCCCGTTGCACGGCATAAAGGTCGTAGAGATTTGACCTGCCCCTACCGGTCACGATTGTGCCAGCGATCACCACGCTCTGCATGGATTCTGGCATGACAAGACTTACAAAGAGCAATCAGGTTATCTCTTGCATGTGTGCCGCCTTCCGACAGAGGGACCTTGTGGTGGACTTCTTCTGTAGGAAGAAGCAGACCTTTCTCTTGGCACAGCTCGCACAAAGGATGTTGCTGCACATAGCTGTCACGGATACGCTTCCAAGCACGACCATAACGACGGCGCACGGCAGGGTCACGGTCATATTTCTCGTAGCGCTTGTTCTCTTTGCGCTCATGTTCTTCACAAAACCTACCGTCAGTAAGCCTTGGACAGCCGGGATAGGAACATGGTCGCTTGGGTTTCATCGGCATCGGTTCACCTCCTTCAGGGCATAGAAAAAGCCCTGCGGGATTGCTCCCACAAGGCTCGTTCCTGATTCTCGCTTTTCGCTATTATAATAATATCATAAGAAGCGGGTATCATTCTATGTCTTTAGGTATCACGTTTCAGGATACCGTCGCAAATATCAAGGGCCTGATTATGGAGCTTGTATAAATGGTGCATGCTGTAGCCCATATCCACGGCGATGACTTCCCAAGACTGAAAGCACAGATAACGCTTCTCCAGCAAGGTCTGAAGCTCAGGACTTGGGACAGCTTTGATGGTGGAAGAGATAGCTTTCTTCAGATCCACCAGCTCATCAATGTCGTGGTTGATTTCGGCCTGCAGGTCCACAATCTTGCAAACAGCATCGGCCATTTTGGAAGTGGCCTTGTTGGGATTGCGAGGCATACCCGTCAGCACCGAACTGGCGCTGGTAGCAAGGTCGTTCAGAGCCTCTACCTGCTGAATTTTGGAATTGATACGCATATCCAGAAACTTGGCTTGCATTAAATAATTTTTTGCGGTCATATCGCACCTCCGAAAATTTGATAGTCCTCGGATTGTCGATTTTTGTCGTAGATTGTCATAGATTGGCTTTTACGGCATCAATTAGGGCGTTCTGTGTCAGCTCTTTCTGGGAGAGGGCCTTTAAGATGCGCTCGTCGATGGTGCCTTTTGTGATGATGTGCTGGATCACCACGGTACGGTCGGTTTGTCCCTGTCGCCAGAGACGGGCGTTGGTCTGCTGGTAAAGTTCCAAGGACCATGTCAGCCCAAACCAGATAAGCGTGGAGCCACCGGCCTGAAGATTGAGTCCGTGACCGGCAGAAGCTGGATGGATGACTGCTACCGGGATTTTACCGTTGTTCCACTCCTCAATATCCTTACTGGATTTCAGCTCCCGGACAGCAAAGCGCTTTTTGATGCGCTGCAGGTCGTGCTTAAACCAGTAGGCCACCAGCACGGGTTTTTCATTGGCCGCTTCAATCAAATCCTCCAAAGCGTCTAACTTGCGGTCATGGAACTCCACTACATCGCCGGTATCGGTATAAATGGCACCGTTGGCCAGCTGCACCAATTTTCCGGTCAGAGAGGCGGCATTGGCAGCAGTGATTTCCTCATTAGAAAGGTGCAATACCAGTTCTGCCTTCAGCTGCTCGTAGCGATTTTTCTCATCCTCGGAAAGCTGGACTTCATATTGGGAAGAAATCAGCTCCGGCATCTGCAGATAGTCGGTACTTTTCATGGAAATCGTTATATCCGAAATCTGTTGGTAGATGGCTTCCTCTGCATAGGGCAGTGGTTTGTAGGAGTAGATGATTTGCCCGTTGCGCTTATCCGGCATGAAGTAGTTGTTTCGGTACTGCGTGATAAATCTGCCAAGGCGCTGGCCCATATCCAGCAGTCGGAACTCTGCCCACAAATCCATGAGGCCGTTGGAGCTTGGTGTACCAGTGAGGCCGATGATGCGTTTGATTTTCGGTCTGACCTTCAACAATGCCTTGAAGCGTTTTGATTGGTGATTTTTGAAAGAGGAAAGCTCGTCGATGACCACGGTGTCGAAGTCAAAAGCGATGCCGCTGTCCTCAATCAGCCATTGCACATTTTCACGGTTGATAATGGTGATGTCGGCACCGGCCATCAAAGCATCCTTTCGTTCTGCAGGAGTTCCCACAGCAACAGCGAAGGTCAGGTGGTTTAAGTGGGTCCATTTCTTCAGCTCCGCAGGCCAAGTATCACGGGCCACACGAAGCGGTGCGATAACCAGAATGCGATGGGCCATAAAACTGTCAAACAGCAGATCTGCGATGGCAGTCAGGGAGATGACTGTTTTGCCAAGACCCATATCGAGGAGAACTGCGGACACGGGATGGTTTTCAATATATTCAATTGCGTAGCTCTGGTAGTCGTGCGGTTTGAAGTTCATCCAGCATCCCTCCAATCTGTTCTGGTTTATCTATCACATAGACCTTGAAGCCCAAGGAACGTAGCAGCCGGTGTCGTGCTTCCTGCAAAGGGCGTGGGCGTTTTCCGGGAGCCTTCAGTTCCACAAAAGCGATAAGGCCATCAGGTAGTAATACAAGGCGGTCTGGCATTCCATCGAAACTCGGAGACACGAACTTTACAGCGATGCCACTGGCCTTTTTGACCGCCACGGTTAATTTGCGTTCTATTGTTTTTTCTAACATCGGTTACCTCCGTCAGCGCTAATTTTCGTAGAGTGGGTAACCTCCCTGAATGTCATTTACTAAACTTTTTATAGAACAGATTTTTTAGTCCTAAGAGCATTTTTGTATATGACCTTGATGGAGGTTACCCCTACGGTATTGTCAGTTCAGAAAATCTTCCTCAGCATCGTTTTCTGCTCTCAGGCGCAGGCCCTTAAAGTAGCGCTTGTTGTGGACCTTGATACGCTCAAAGCCAGCCTTCTCCAGCGCAAAGTAGAAGTCTGCCGTGCTGCGGACATACTCGTTGCAGTCCAGAGAGTAATTTCGGTAGGCCTGATAAAGCGCCGAGGAGCTTTCCTTGTAGGAATCATCCACCTCGCACTTGTCTGCAAGGAAGTGGCCAAACCAGTCATTCTGGTTACGGTATTCATCAATGGCCTTCTGGACGCATGCGGGAACAGGAATCTGGTAGTCAAGCTCGATGACCTTCTTGGCACCTTCGATGACCCAAGCCAGAATGCTTTCACCGGCATTGTCAAACATGTACTCGCCGTAATTCTTGATGTCGCTATTGCCGGTAATCTTTGCGTTGAACGGGATAACGATAAGGCGACGCCAGATACCATCATCGGAAGCGGAGACACGAGGCAGGTGGTTGGTATACAGCACCAGCGTGTGGCAAGGCTTGAAGGAGAACGGGTCCTTATACTTTTTCTCCGCAAACACATCGTCGGTAGAACAGAGCTGCTTGACGGTGGAGTCGTTCAGGCGGGAGCCTTCCTGCATTTCTGCTGCGATGAGCAGACGCTTGCCTTTGACCTCGGCCATTTCCGGTTTGATGTTTCTGCGGCAGCCGACAGTCAGCGTATCTGCAGAGATGTTACCGCTGTAAAGACCCAGCACACGAGAGACCGCATTCCAGAAAGTGGACTTACCGTTACGACCATCGCCGTAGGCAATGATCAGCGCTTCCACATAAACCTTACCGATAGCAGCCAGACCGCAAATCATCTGCACATAGTCAATCAGGGTCTGGTCACCTTGGAAAATCAAGTCAAGGCAATCCAGCCAAATCTGCTGACCTTTCTGGCTCGGAGACACAGAGGTGATTTTGGTAATGAAGTCCTCCGGCGAATGTTCCCTTGCACCGGCCATACCTTTACGCAGGTCGTAGGTTGCTTCGGGCGTACACAGCGCAAAGGGATCGGCATCCAAATCCCTTGGCGAGATTTCCAAAATAGGATGGGACTCCCTCAGCGTGGAGGTGATATTTTTGGAATCACGGCGCTTGATGGCGAAAGTCTGATATGCCTTTGCAGCCAGAAAATCCTGATAGGCTTCCAGCTGCTGTTCGTTCATCAGCTGTTCGGCCTTGGACTTGGAGGTGCTATCAAGGATGGTCTGAGCGCCGCTGTTCTTCATTTTGGTGAGTGCCTCCACAAGGTCATTCCCAGCTTCTTTCAGCTGGCGACGGGTCAGTTCGTGGGCAACGGCCTGCGCTCCCGGCTCGGACTCTTGCCAGTAGTGGTCGGAGTAGCGGATAAAGTGTGTGGCGGGAGAATAGCGCAGTTCGCTGGAGAAGTATTTTCCCAGCACCTCGGCCTGCCCAACATCGGAGTAATCCTCCGGCTTGTAGCAGGAAGGGTCGTTGTATACTTCCGGTGCCACATATCCGTCCTGTTGAGAGAGCTTCGTGTAAAAGCGCTGGGCCGAATGCCAGATAGTGGACAGCTCTGCATTATCCAGAGGTGGCACACATTTTGCGGCTTCTTCCAAGAAGGTCTGGTAGGCCTTTTCGGTATCGCCGTATTTCTTGATGACACGACCGGCGAAGCGGCTCATGGTCGCATTACGACTTCCCTCCGGGATAACGGAGTGGTCAAAGTCGCCCTGCGGCAGGTATTCGTCGAACAGGTCCTCATTGAGAAACCCCGTCAGATTCATGCGTCCGGGATAGAGCGCTACCTCGGCAGCAGCAGTGCCGAAGAAGAAACGTGCTGCATCCAGCGCCTGCGTATCAAAATATGGGAAGATGGAATTGACCAGCTTCTTCATATCGCTATAGAGCGCAGCGTCGGTGCAGTGTTCAATCGGAAACAGCGCATGGAACTTGGGTCTTGCAGCCTTGCCGTTTTTCTCACGGTTATGGAAGCGGCTGAAATGAATGGCGAAGGTAACGCCCGGAAACGCCTGCATCACATCTTCTGGCGTCATCCAGTCAGCAGGATTTTCAGAATGGTCGTTATCGCAGTCCACCGGCAGACAGTCGCTGCCGATGAAGTTTTCGCCGTTACGATAACTGTTGCGATATTCAGCGCAGACATAGTCGTGGCTGATTGCAGCTTTCAGACTGGCCTCATCCAAAATCACATGTTTGTGGGGATAGGAGCAGTTGCCGGGATTGCCGGTCACATCAGCGGAATAGATGGTAAACATTAGTCGTACACCTCCTTGGACTCGTCCTCCAGCACCTTGGTGATGAACTTCAATGCACGGATGGTGGTTTCCAACTCACAGTCGCCGCCGAGGAACACTTCAAAGCCGTTGCAGCCGTGCTTATCCACGAAAGTGCGGATTTCCATATCGGTGCTGGCGCTGTCCTGAATACGGAAATAGGTACGACCGCCGTGGCCGCTGTCGCCGCCCATATAGCCGGTAGTGCCAGCCTCCACTTCGAGGATGTTGGCGCTGATTACTTCACGGGTATAGGTGGAAATCTCGGTGCCGTCCGGCAGCATTTTTCTTTTTTCGATTACTTCATACATAGCGTTAAGCCTCCTTCAAATTTTCGGTGAAATAGCGTAAGCGATAGTTCTTCCACTTGGCTCTTTCGATTTCTGCTTCCATGCCCGCTGAGATGCGACTGCCGAATACCCAAACTTCAGAGCATTTACTCATCAGGGCATTTCCGAAGAACAGACCAAGCTGGCGCTCCTTCGGGTCCGCATCGTTCAGAAACTGCGGAAATAGCAAGTGAGGTGCGATGGGAATGTATCCCTGTTCTACGGCAAAGCGGCTGTAGCGTCTGGCAGCATCCACATTCGCATCAATGTCTCCGGCATAAGGAGAACAGATATAGACGATGGGTCTGAAAGCACGAAGGGAGCGTTCCTCACGTTCAATGACGGAGAGTGCGCCGTAGGCCGTTGGGTCAAAATATCCCTCGCTGTTGAATTTGCTGATACTCAAAACACGAATCCTCCTTTCCGGTGGGCATAGAAAAAGAGCGTCCACCTCTAATACCCTTTGGAGATGAACGCTCCGTTTTGACGAAGACTCTTTAATCTTTTTTATAAAAATCTGTGGCGTAGCCATCGGCACGAAGGAGTAGTCCTTTGGCCCAAGGAGGAGTGCAGCCCATCTGTTCACAGACCGCTTCCAAGGACATGTGTGGATCTGCCTCAATCACAACTTCGTCATGAACATGCATAACGATGGAGCAATGGCGCAGGGTCTGCATGGCGTAGCAGAGGATGTCTCTGGCTGTGGCCTGCACAATGTTTTCCACGAACTTGGGACCGTAGGAATCAAGGCGCTCCCATTTTTTGGTGGAGCCGACGCCTTCGTAAGTGATACACTCACCGCCGAACTTGTTTATTCCGACCTTTGGTTTCACATAGGCCAGCTTTCTGCCGGAAGGGAGCGTGATAAACAGCATGCCGCTTCTGCAGGAGAAGGTCAGTCCATAAAGACTGGTCGTGTGCTTATACTTCACAGCCTCCATAACTGCACGGTCCACGGCCCACCAAAATTCGACAATTTTCGGGTTTGCCTGTCGCCATGCATCCACCAGCGAAGGAAGCTCATCTTCGGTCAGGCCCATCTCGATAGCGCCCATCGCCTTGAGTGCGCCGACGCTGCCACCGTAGCCGAGCGCCAATTCAGCAATTTTGCCTTTTTGACGCAGGTGACCGTTGATACCATGCTTCTCGACCGGGACCTTAAACATCTGACTGGCAGAAGCGCAGTAGATGTCGCCGCCTTGTTCAAAGACCTTCTGTCGCCAGCTCTCATCTGCATACCAAGCGATGACACGGGCCTCAATCGCAGAAAAGTCAGCTACAAGGAACTGTGCGCCCTCTCTGGGAATGAAGGCTGTACGAATTAGCTGCGAAAGGGTATCCGGCACATCTTCATAAAGTAGTTCTACGGCCGCAAAGTCGCCACTGCGGACCAGCGCACGAGCTTCAGCCAGATCTGGCAGGTGGTTTTGTGGGAGATTTTGCAGCTGGATATTACGACCGGAGAATCGACCGGTGCGGTTGGCTCCGTAAAATTGAAACATACCTCTGGCACGGCCATCAGCGCAGACCGTGTTTTCCATTGCCTGATATTTTCTGACGGAGGACTTTGCCAGCTGCTGGCGCAGGAGCAGAACATCTGCAAGCTCCGGTGGTGCCTTTTTCAGAAGCTCGTTCACAGCCTTTTTATCAAGGCTGTCCGTCTCCATACCGTTGTCGGAAAGCCACTGCTTCATCTGCTGGACGCTGTTGGGATTTTCCAAAGCGGTCATGTGTTTCATGGAGGCGGTCAGCTTCTGTCGGGACAGCGTGTCCATTTCAATGGCCTGTGCCACCAGCTCCATATCCAGACGCACACCGGTGTCGTTGATTTCCTCACTCTGGTGATACTCATCCCAGACCGTCTGCGATACCGGGAACTTTGCCAAGCGCTGCTGGATACCCATTTCTGTTTCCACATCTCGAAGATTGTATTTTTTGAAGGCGTCCCACTTGTCCGGTGCATGGAAGGGTCTATTTCTGGTGCGCTGGTTGTTGGATTTCGTAGGAGCGCAAGGCTGGCAGAAATACTTGATGAGGTCTTTGCCTTCAGTAAGCTTTTGCTTCTCAAGGCCCAGAACAGCACCGACACCTTCCAGCGACAAAGGCAGTCCCATAGTAGCGGCCCAGATCATGGAGCAGCGCCAGCTTTCGGGATTTAAGTAATCACCGGTAGGATAGCCCAAGAAGCGAGAGAGGCAGATACGTTCAAAGGTGGCATTGAAGGCCCACTTGGTGATAGCCTCATCTTCCAGCGCCTGCAGGATTTCCTTTGGAATGTGTTCTCCGCAGGCAAGGTCGACAACCTGCACCGGGCCGGAGTCCACGCTATAACCAAAGAGCAGAATTTCAAAATCCTCAGCCTCCACATAGCGATACACACCGGACTTTTGCAGCGGAGTGCTGCTGTAAGTTTCTATATCAATACTGAGTGTTTTCATAGGATTGTCCTTTCATAAAAGCAAAGACGGCGGAAATTACTCCCCGCCGCCCCGCAGATAGGTTAGTCCACCTTTGTGGCGGATTTCTTAACTTCCTTGCGCTTGCGGATTTTCTCCCTCGCCCAGCTTACGGCAGTGGGGATGATGATAATCAGCTCACCGATAAACATACCGGTTACGGCACCGAAGCAAGTATTGAGCATCAATTCCTGAAATTCAGTCATGTTCGCACCTCCAACTTAGTCGAGAAAATGGTCGTCTTCGTCGGTGTTGAAGTCGGACTCAGCGCTGGCCTTGCCGCCGAGAGGCTCACCGTCACGAATCTTCTGGAGATTGTTGAGGCCGCAGGCGATGCCTTTGTTACCAGAGCTATTGAAAGCGTAGAAGGTAATGCTGGCACGACCGTAGACACCGGAGTAAACCTCGGAACGGCTCATGATAGGATTGCGGTCTGCGTCCACGATGCCGGGAGCAGTGGTAGCGTTGGCGTTGATGAAGTACGCATTGGCGTAGGCTGCATCGTCAGGTCTCTCAAGGTCACCATCACGAAGAGGAGTCTTCAAAATGGAGAGCGCAGGTACGGTCTTACCGTTGCCCTTGAGCTTCGCTTCGCCTTCCTTATAGGCAGCCTCGATAGCAGCCTTAATCTTGGCAACAGTGCGAGTATCGGACTTAGGGATGATAAGGCTCACGCTATACTTAGGAGTGCCGCCGTTGATGGACTTAGGCTCCCAGACATTTGCGTAGCTCCAGCGGGTTTCAGGGCCAGTGATGACCTTCATGGGATTTACAGGTTTTACATTCTTACTCATAATCATTTTCCTCCATAAAATCAGTTTTTGCATTATTCATGACCGGACGTTTATCGCTTTCCGGTACAAGTGTGGGTTTGCCCTGTGGCTTTTCGATGTAAGCCGACAGGAGTTCGTCAAAGCGGCTCTTGCCGAGCAACTTCTGCATGGCAGTGATGCCGAGGAGCTTGCGCTCATACGGGTCAAAGCCTGCGTCGGTTACGGTCTGGGTAACAGCAGCCTCATCGGTGTAGCGACGGTTACTGCGGCCTTCGACCAGTTTGAAGCCGGTCCATTCCTTACCGGAGATGGCCTGCTGGAGTGCGTACTCCTTGATGTCGTTGACCCAAGAGACCAGCTGGTCTGCACGGGAGAGAATGACCTCGATCTCTGTATCCTCCAATAGAGGAGGCAGCTTGAAATCGTACTGCGCCAGCATCAGGTTTGCCTCGGCTCTGGCCCTGCACTCATGCTTGGCTTTACAGAAGCCACACCACTCGCCGCAGAGGAAGTTTCCGTCACCGGCAAAGGCAAGCTCTGCGGTCGGCTTCAGGACTTCATCGGCCCAGCGGTAAAGGTCGTCCTTGGGCATCTCGAAGGTGGATACGTTCTGGCGTCTCGGCTGATACACGGTCATTGCCACGGTATCGATGTCGTAAATGACGTCGAACAGCTCCAAGGCACCGAGTGCGTAGCACATCATCTGCGGATTGTTATCTGCTTCCACCAGAACGCCAAGGCCGTGCTTATAATCCACTACACGGAGCGTCCCGTCAGAAATGATGATGGCGTCTGATGTACCAAATCCCTGTTCTACCCAGCGGGAGAAGTCTACTCGCTGTTCGATGAGGACCACTGGATCGGCACAGGTTTCTTTGGCAACTTCCACCAGTTCTAAGATGTAGGAAGCATAGCCGTTGGCGCAGTCCAGCATTTCTTCGTTATACCAAGTCAGATGCTCGGTCGGGTCTGTTGCCTCCATGCCCAGTGCCATGCGGAGTTTGTATTCACAGAGGCTGTGTGCGTCGGTCCCTTCGGCAGCGTAATCGGAGCCTTTGTCTTCGTAGGTTTCACATAACCTTGCAGAAGGCGGGCAGTGCAGCCAGCGATGGGATGAGGACGCTGATAAAATAGCGTGTGCTTTAGGTGGCATTCCCGATCACCTCCGCATCACGAAGCAGCGCTTCATAATTGGACGGGTCCACCTGAGAGAGCTTGCTGGCACCATATTTCTGGAGCAGCTCACGCACTTTTGCTGTATAACCGGCACGGGATTTCTCAGAAAGAACTGCACGTACCTGTTCCAGCGTCAATGCAGGCTTCTGCACCGGTGCGGATGTCTCCGGCTGCTTATCTGTTTCCTCACCGGAAAACAGCTGCGCCAGATAGTTGGCGGCATCAGTAATAGCAGCGGCAGCAGTGCGTAACTCTTCGATGGTCATAGCCATTTCGCTCATTTTGCTCATGATGTTTTCCTCCTTCCTCGGATTGTCTTGCGGCAAGTATGCTGAGATTTCTTGCCATTCTTGCGGACACCTGACTGATAGCAACGAGAATCTCAATTACCTCGGCTTCGGTATCCACGGTGCGGCTGTGGGCCTGAGTCATGTTGTTCACCTCCTGTTCGTGGTGGAGCAGCTTGTTTTCTGCTCCTTACACTCCCTTTTGGAGATGAGCGATGGCTTTTGACGAAGGGAAGGAAGATTTTTTTGAAAAAGTTTCTGACCGCCGGTTTTGCCAGCGGCCAGAGTGCTTGTCTACTTATTAAAAGAAGTCCGGGTATTCCTGCGCCAGCAGCTTCTTTGCTGCCTTGATGCGGGACAGAAACGTGGTGCGAGGGATACCTATTTCCTTGGCGATGGCTTCATCGGAGAGGCCCTGCATGCGCAGCTTACCGATGTTTTCGGCTTCCGGCATCAGGTCAGCGAGGCGTTTGAACAGCTGCTCCAACACGATGCGGTCGGAAGCAAGTTCAGATACGGCCACGCTTTCATCAGCAATGGTATCCATTAGAACAAGGTCATCGTCCTCTTCACCAATCGGTACATCCAATGAAGCGATGACGTCAGCGTTGCGGTATTCGCAGGTCAGACAGTCGGCATCGCAGACCCACCACTTGTTGCGAGGGCAGCAGCAGGGGCCACGGTCCTGCATTCTGTGACGGTAGGTGTCGTGGAAGCGGATATGTTCCTGATAGACTTCTTCGGGTACTTCCTGCCAGCGACGCTGGCTGCGGATGTAGATACGACGGTTTTCTTTACTCTGGTTTTCTTTTTTTGACATAATAAGTTCCTCCGTTTGTCGATGTCTCGAAACGGAGGAACTCTGGTACAGCTGCAAAAAGGCGCAATGAAAGAACCGCAGTCCTGACGGAATTACTCCGTTCCGGATTGCAGCGGCCTGCTCACAAGGCAGCTGTTATTATGAAATTGTTCACCATGAATCGTTGAGCTACCGGGGATCAGGCGGTACAATTGATGATGATTTTGGTGAGGATTTACCTCACACCTATATTGTAGTTGGGAAGGGCGAAAAGCACGAGGAAGTGACATTTCCGTCTGCACCGCCTCAAAAGCCTGTAAAATGGGCAAAAAAATAAGACGTCCACGCCTTGATAGCGTGAACGCCTTGAAAACACAGTGATATTAACCGGAAGTGGCACTTCCGAATTATTTTTACGGAGCGGTATTTTTATTGCCGTTTTTAGGGAGTTGCTGTGCAATTCCAGCATCTTGCAGCTTCTGATTCCACATACGGATGTTTTCCATGTGATGGTTGTTAATCAAATATTGATAAACCAGATTTTCTTCCATAGGAATCATAATGTTGTGACCCGCCTTTGAAATAAGGTCATAAGAGAAGGCCGGTTGCAGATTCAGTCCGATGCACAGTGCAAGGACGCTTGGCAGAGTAGGCTTTGCGTCTCGTTTGTTTCTGTAATCCTGAATCATACGAGAGCTAATACCGGTGCGTTCTTCCATCTTTTCGTTGGTATATCCACGGCGTTTCACATGATAATCCAGTGTGCCACAGAAGGAAGTAGGAATATCAGCGAGAATTTCACTGACACGCTTGGCCTCCGCCATAATGGTAGACATTTCTTGGGCCCTTTTGAGTACATCCTCATTTTTCCCTTCACGGGGATTGAAGTTGGCTTCTACAAAGCTCTTGGAATCAGCATCCCTGCAGAGGAAGCAAATTCTATAATAGGAATCGTCGTAATGCTTGCTGACACGGGTTTCACGATTGAAAATCAGACAGCATTCATCTATATGTTCCAGAGCGTAGTCTGTTAGCTCAGCTTCAACATCCTCTTGAATATGCACGTATTTCGGATCATTGATAACGAACATACCGCCAGCATGAATAAAATGCCCAGCACGATATTCCTTGGCGAGGGTTTCGTTAAAGGTTGACTCAAATATTGCATTGTTGCGGTCGATTATGAAGGTTTGGTCCTTTTTCAGGGCTCCCTTCGTGAAGGAAAACGGAGGATAGTAGTGGCCATCCACATAATTGAATACACCGGCGGCTTGTTCGAAGCCGAGCTCAATTGCACGGATTTTTGCGGCCATAGTGGAAACTTGGAAGAAGTCCGCAAACTCACTAATGGCCAATTGCATAATCTCTGCTCTGCGGGTATTCGGGAAGGCATGTGTTAAACTGATTATAATCTCGTTCAACTTCATACGTCCCGTGCGAGCAGGAATCAGAATCTTAGGTGCAATAGCGCTTGCCTGCCATTCCATCCACTCCAACTCGTTTGACAGCTCATCCTTGCCTTTTTTGTATTGCTCCACCACTTTACAAGAGATGGATGTGAGTTCAGGATTTATGAGTTTTTGAAGCTCGAAGAACTTATAGTGCTTATCCCAATGGACGCATTCATGGATAATCGTGTTGTGGGTACAGCCGATATTCCGCATAAAGAATGAATCCGGGCTCACCAGAATAGTGCCTTCCTCAATTTCTGCAGAAATAATTTCATCGCTGTTGTGTTCTTTGTAAATGTCCACTGTTGCGCTATTGAAGTAGGTGCGTCCAAAAATTCCATCCGGGAGAGGCGCAGGATATACAGTAAGACACATAGCTTCGAGAACTTCTTTAATCGGAAGAGGCATTGGAGTTTCCAACGCACGTGGACAGTATTTCTTTAAAAACATCTCTGCATGGAGGTCAAGATCTTTGGCATATACATAAGGCACCAAGAATTTGGTAAGTGCATCTTCCTTGCTGAAGCACTCTTTGGTGTAATCTTCCACAGAAGTAATGGTAACCATAGTAAGGCCACCACGCAGAATGCCCGTGAAAGATACTGCAAACCATGCGCTGGCCATATCTTCCTCATAATCACGGCGGGTCCTGCCTTTTACGACAATATCGGCTTGGACCGCAGCACGAAATAGGATACGGTCATCTTCGGTTTCCTTAAATGTCACGCCCATAACATGGATATCATCAAGAGCCACATAGCTCGGATCGGGGACAAGACCGGTATGTAAGTTTAGTCTGCCCTTATTCTGATACACATGCGTTTTCAGACGGTTGAACATCATGTCGTAATATTCATCTTCCAGATAGACTGCGAAAGTTTTATCCTTATGTGCCAGAGTAATCCCTCCTTTATTACAGCGCAAACATGGTCATGATTTCCGTAACCATTCGGTCTGTACGAGCCTTAATAATATCTACGGTCCATTCATCCTTATCGCAAACATCATCGTTCAGGTTGAGTCCGTTACGATATCCAATGTACTGACCATTTGCATCTTTACGTTCTTTTTTCTCAGCAAACGCCTTGTTGCTGAGGGTACTGTTATAGCCGGTAATGGTGAGATTGCCAAAGGTGTGTACATACAGTGACTGATATTCCTTGGCTTTATCACGGTCACCGCCAGCAATCATATCTACCCATTCATCTGGGATATTGGAGCCCTGTGGGAAGATATGCTCAATAGACCAGACGTACTGGTTGCTGTTGGTCTTGCGCCACAGGTCTTTTTCGTTTTCTACAGTCATACTGCGTTTGGCCATCATGCAAAGGATGAAGCGAGTAGCGCCGCTGTTGTCGTCGTAAACAGGGCCACGGAGCTTCTCTTCGAACACTTCATCGGAAGCGGAACTACGAATCAGCATATTGCGCAGATTGGCATAGATAGCAGCACCAGTATATCCGTTCTGTTCAATTTCTTCGATGTAGGACATGAACATACGAGCAAGGTCACGGGTCGGAGGAGTGTCGGTCAAATTACGGCGGACAAAGAAGTTCATCAGTAATTTGCAAACCTTCACAATATCCGGTTCGCCAATTCCGAGAGAATCGCTGTTCTTAATCAGATACATCAAAAGCAGGTAGGATGGAGCCCCCTGAACACGCTGCAGGTCTTGATAGCTGTCACGCTGTGCCGGAGTAAGACCATCGGTCTTATTCAGGATGATGCCAGCATAAATTGCAGCATTTTCGGAAAGCTCGTCCAGCGCGCCGACAGGGTCCTTTGTGATCAGCTTCTCATAAATGTCCAGCATAGTGGAGCGGGTAGCAATTGTACCAAGAGGATACTGACGGTCGCCCTTTACAAAGGGTGTATTCAGGCTCTTGCGGAAAGCATTATAATTCTGACGGAAGAAACGCTCCTGTTCAGAATACTCCTCGCCGAGATTGCCAAGAATCTCAGTCCAGCGGGTAAAGTAGTAGTCGAGATTTTCCTCGCCGCTAACATCCAGTCGGGCCAACAGCAGGTTTTTTATAAGGTCTACGGAGGTCAGAGGTGTACCTCTGTTATTCAAGGACTCAAATAAAGTGTAAGCGTCCGCATGGTTGGAAACTTCAATCATAACCATGATGGCTGCGTTCACCTTATCCAGAATCCTGAACATACCAGCGACCTTGTCGTCGGTCTCTTCCAGAGTAGCGTTGATGCGCTTCAGGAAGTAATTGTAGGCCTTTACGATACGACGGAGGCCTGCGAAGTTTGGCATCGGACGCTTTGGAATAATACCGATTTTTGCTAAGAGGCCAAGATAATCATCACGGTTGCTGCCTTGCACCTGCGGTACAACACGAATATCGGACTGCGTCTTTTTCAGAACAATTTTCCTTTTGAGCTGAAGAATATCCGCTTGCTGGTCCTCGTCCAGCAAGTCCTTGTTGCTGTTCAGCATGGTATAGAGTGCAGAAAGGAAGAGACTCAGTGTTGTAAGTCTTTGCTGACCATCAACAACTTCAAATTTCGGTGCATTGATGGAATCTGTAGCGGAATTGATACAGATAATAGAGCCAAGGAAGTAACCGTCATCATTTTCGATGAGGTCATCGAACAGGGCTTCCCATTCTCTGGTGCCCCAAGTATATTCACGCTGATATTTAGGGATTTCAAAAATCACCTTGGAATCCGGGTCAAAGACCTGTGATACCGGATATTTGTTGACATTGATGTTGTTGATATTCATACGTCACGGTCATCCTTTCGTTTGGTATTTTCTATGTTCAGCCTCATCAGATTTATGGCTAATAATTTTGATTTATCGCTCTGACGGACAAAGTCTGCGAATTGCTCCTGAAGCTCAATTGGAGGTAGGGCTATGCGATACTCGCTCAGGTATGTGATAGGAACTCGTCGTTGTCCACCCGTACCAGTCATTACCTTTTCAGCATCGGAGCGGAATTTCGGAAACATCGTGATAATGTATAGCCAGTATGGATCGCTGGTACCCTTAATGGGTCTGAGCACATGAAACTCTGTAGATCCAAAGCCGGCTCCATTTTTCAGCCCTTTCGCAACTCCACCTTTGCCATTCTCCATACATGGCGTTATTTTTGCAAAGAGTACGTCGTTTTCAGCAAAGTATGTGAAACCCTTGCAGACTTCCGAGTATGGTCTCTCTATGGAGGCGTCGATACGTCCATCTTCACTGACTGAAGGCATCGCCACGAACGAGTAATCGATATCTGGCTTCATGACTCTCGGTCGCCGTGGGTTAAGTTCGCAGCATTCTCCCAATGTTGTTAGTCCCCATTCATATGGGTCCGTTCCGGGCTTACCAAACATCTCGATAAATTGAGACTTAACGAGCTCATCGGTAGCAGATATCAGCTTTTTATAGGA
>ENA-OZYR01000002-OZYR01000002.1-human-gut-metagenome-genome-assembly--contig:-NODE-2-length-77852-cov-11.120236_pt1 | contig 77852 bp, 93 predicted proteins | sample MGYA00243636_ERZ654129 | MGnify/ENA primary metagenome ERZ654129 (study PRJEB26926, sample SAMN06165232) | human gut metagenome | biome: ENVO:00009003; feature: ENVO:2100002; material: ENVO:00002003... | reverse complement strand
CCTCATCCGCCAGAGACCGAACTTCATCGCCGATTTTCTCATAAGGAGTATTATCGGCACCTTTGAATATAACCGAGGGGTTCTTTTCTCGCTTGATTTTCTTCTCTTTGATGAGCCGCTCTTTCTCCGCACGGATGCGTTCCAGCAGAACGCTGGCAGGCTCGTCATTCGGGTCTTGCGGCACGAGCTTGCCCTGAACAGCCATCTGGAGAATGGAGTTTTTCAGTTGCTGCGCAGTCATTCGTCGCCCTCCTCCGTAATGTCGATGCCAAGGATATCGGTAATCTGGGCAAGGATGCGGTCAATGTCGGCGTTCAAGCTGGCCCGCTTCTCCTGGTACTGCTGAATCAGTTCCTTCGGCGGCAGGATCTCCTCCTCTTCGTGAGGATAACCGCAGAGGTCGATGTTATAGCTCCGAGCTTTCAGCTCCTCGACGGTGTACTTCTTCGCCTTGTCAAAACCGTCGATGGTAATCTCCTCACGGTTGTCCCACCACTCAACAGCCGGGGCAAAGTGCTCCAGCTTCATGGGCTTTGTCTTGGAGAAGTTCTTGTACCCCTCCGGCATATCCAAACGGTAGAACCAGGTTTCGGTCGTGGGATGCGTCCGGTCGAAGAAAAGGATGTTTGTTGTGATAGAGGTGTACGGCGCAAAAACGCTGTGCGGCATACGGATGACCGTATGGAGGTTAAACTCGGACAGCAACTTTTCCTTGATCGCCATTTTGGCATTATCCGTGCCGAACAGGAAACCGTCCGGCAAAATAATGGCGCAGCGACCGTTCTGCTTCAGCCGATACATGATGACAGACATAAAGAGGTCGGCGGTTTCGCTGCTGCGAAGGTCAGCCGGGAAATTCTGCTTTACGCACTCTTTTTCGTTGCCGCCGTAAGGAGGATTCATCAGAATGACATCGAAGCGGTCGCTCTCTTTGTACTCACGCACATTCTTTTCCAGGCTGTTTCCGTGGATAATGCGAGGGTTGTCGATGTCGTGGAGCAGCATATTCGTGGCGCACAGAAGGAACGGCAGCGCCTTCTTTTCGATACCGTAGATGGAGTTGCTGTAAACTGTTCTGTCCTCGACGCTCTGCACCTGGGCGTCCAGCACCTTCAGCGCAGAGGTAAGGAAGCCGCCGGTACCGCAGGCAAAGTCTGCAATAGACTCGCCGAGCTTAGGCTTGATCATTTGCACCATAAAGTCCGTGACAGCACGGGGCGTGTAGAATTCACCGGAGTTACCGGCGCTCTGCAGGCTGCGGAGGATCGTTTCGTAAATCTCACCGAAGGCGTGGCGGTCCTCGTACTCCTCAAAATCGATCTCATCAATGACATTGATAACCTGGCGAAGCAGAATGCCGTCCTTCATGTAGTTGTTGTTGTCCTCGAAGGCTGTGCGGACAATGATCTGACTCATGGGGGTATTCTCATCGATTGCGATGGCCTTGAGGGTCGGGAACAGCTTTCCGTTCACGAAGTCCAGAAGTGCATCGCCGGTGAGCGCCTTGCCGTCCTTGTGGTCGACGGCCCAATTGCGCCAACGCAGTTCCTCCGGGATGATGGAGGTGTAATTCTCATCGTAAAACTCCCAGATCTCCTCCTTGGCATCATACACCTTCAAAAAGAGAATCCAGACCATCTGCTCGATACGCTGGGCATCGCCGTTGATGCCCGCATCGTTACGCATGATGTCCTGCAGTCGTTTTACCAGGTTATTTAAACTCATATCTTATATCTCCTTACGCAGCGTAGATTTCCTTCTGCAAATCACGGATTGCCTGAATGTATCCGTTTTTGCCGCCGAACAGCTTTGCAATCTTCATGGGCGTGCCGAATTTACGGAATGGGTCGTTGGACAGGATTTCGAGGTTCTCGATGTCCTGAATGCCCTCGTTCATGTATTTGTCCAGCAGCGCACTCAGAACTTCCTGTGCCAAGCCGGAATATTTGTAGAGGTATCCACGCTTGCGGACATTGTTCGCCCGCTCTGCCTTTGTCAGCGGTGCCTTATCGTAGGCAATGTGGCAGATGAGGTCGAAATCGTCAATATCCTTATTCCCGGCGATTTGCCGCAGCGCTTCCAGAAGGACGCCTCGCTCCTGCAGTTCGTCGATGATAGCTTGTTTCTTCTCCTCGGAGTTCCAGGCACGGAGGAAAGAATCCAAGGTTGCATACTCGCCGAGAATGTTCTTCTTGGAGTAATCCGTCACGCTTTCCGTGATGAGCTTGCCGTCCTTATCGTAGTATTGGACACGCTCGTTTAGGATTGTGACCTCTACACCACGCACACGGAACTTGTGCTTCTTTTCGGGCGGGTCGTCGGGGTCTCCACCGGGGCCGGGAGTCGGAGCGGGCGGCTTCGGCGGATCGATGGTCGGCTCTTCGCCGGGATCATCGTTATCATCAATGATAGAGATCGGGTCGCCATCGAATTCCGGGTCTGCGAAGAGTCGGCAGGCATTGCGGAAATCCATGATGGTGAAATACTCTTTGCCGTAGTCGGGCTTGAGGCGTGTGCCACGACCGATGATCTGCTTGAACTCGGTCATGGAGTTTATGTTGTTATCCAGAACGATGAGCCGGCACGTTTTGCAGTCCACGCCAGTCGTCATCAGTTTGGAGGTCGTAACGATCACGGGATATTTGCTGTCCTCTGCGATAAAGTAGTCGAGCTGCGCCTTGCCCTCGGCGTTGTCGCCGGTAATACGCATGACATACTTGGCATTCTCCGCCACGAGGTCGCTGTTTTCGTTCACGAGCGCCTGCCGCATCCGCTCTGCATGGTCGATGTCCACGCAGAAGACAATGGTCTTGGCAAAGCGGTCGTTCTCCTTCAAAAAGCGAGTGATACGCTTCGCCACGGCGGCGGTGCGCTCATCGATAATGAGGTTTTTGTCGTAGTCCTTGGAGTTGTACTCCCGGTCCTCGATCTCGTACCCGTAGATGTCGTGCTGTCCAGCCGTGGGTCGCCAACCTTCCAGGTCTTTGTCCAGGCCGACGCGGAGAACTTTGTACGGAGCGAGGAAGCCGTCGTCGATACCTTGTTTCAGACTGTATGTATAGATGGGTTCACCGAAGTAAGAGATATTGGATACCTCTTTCGTTTCCTTCGGCGTAGCGGTCATACCGATCTGCGTGGCACTGTGGAAGTATTCGAGTATTCTGCGCCAACGGGAGTCCTCCTTGGCGCTGCCACGGTGACACTCGTCGATGACGATGAGGTCGAAGAAATCCGGCTGGAATGCACGGAACGGCTCTTCGTTCTCATCACCCGCCAACTGCTGATAGAGGGACAGATACAGCTCATAGGAGCTGTCCAGCTTTTTGCCCTCGATTTTCGTCATAACCTTTGCAAAAGGTTTGAAGTCCTGTTGCATGGTCTGGTCAACGAGAATGTTGCGGTCGGCAAGAAACAGGATCTTTTTCTTTCGGCCGGATTTCCAAAGGCGGTGGATAATCTGGAAAGCAGTATAGGTCTTTCCGGTGCCGGTTGCCATAACGAGGAGAATACGGTTCTGCCCACGAGCCACCGCATCAACGGTGCGGTTGATGGCGATACGCTGATAGTAGCGAGGGGTCTTATCACCCGGCTGGAAATAATAAGGCTCTGTGATGAGCTGCTCCTGCTCCGGTGTGAAGTGCTCGTCGCCGATATGCCGTTGCCAGAGATCCTGCGGCGAGGGAAACTGCTCAAGCGTCAGTTCACGCTCTTTCCCGGTCTTCATATCGTGTTCCAGGAAACCGTCGCCGTTCGAGCTGTACACAAACGGGATGTCAAGCACCTCGGCGTATTCGATGGCCTGCTGCATCCCGGCCCCGACGCTGTGTCTGTTATCCTTCGCCTCGACGATAGCCAGCGGAATATTGGGCTTGTAGTAAAGCAGATAGTCTGTGCGCTTTCTCTTTCCTCTGGCCGTGACATTTCCGCGGACGATGACACGACCGTCCGTGAAATTGTACTCCATGCGGATCTGCTTCTGCTTGTCCCAGCCAGCGCCCTCAATGGCTGGGGTAATAAACTGAAGTTTGATGTCCTCCTCAGTCATTTCATGTTTTTTCATAAGGTCGCCCATGCCAATGCCTCCTTCTGTTGCTTCCGATAACTCAAAATTATCGGAAGTTAACGGGGGTAAAAGAGCGCAGCAAGGCTGCGGACTTTTACGAAATAGCCTCTATCTGTTAGATGCCTCTGATAGCGGAAAATTTATCATAGCGTTTTTACTCTCTGACGGCAAATCGAAACAGGTCTGGACCAGTATCGTTGCATTTGCTTGCCATTTCGTTACTTCGCGTCGGTCAGCAGCTTGTCTAGAGGGATTCGTTCCGGGTATTTTCCTTCGGTCAGAATATCGCTTAAATATTTGTTGTCCAGAATCATATCGTCCCGGATAAGCTGCCAGTTCGCCTTTTTTCTGAAAAACACCTTGAAGATCAGGAAATTCATAATCGCCCCAATTACTGGTGTGGTCATGCCGAAAGCCTCTGTATGAGAGAAATAGCATCCTGTTTCGGTTCTTTTCCCTTCAAAGGTGATGAACGCCGTCTTCTTGTCGCTCTGGAATACAATGCGGAAGTGGTTCTCGTCCTGTTCGCATTCCGTAATCGTGCCGGTCACATCATAGTCCAGCCCCATGACGATCTCGCGGAAGCGAACCTTGCTTCCCACATGATAGTTCCCGTTATAGAGATTACATTCGATGTGGTAGGGACTCCATTTCACAAACTCTTCTTCAAAGTTAGCAGTCCATGCCTCCATTTTTTCATAAGGCGCCGGAATCTCTATCTGCTCTGTAAGAATAACCATTTTTCTGTTCCTCGTTTCTGTCAAAGCGGCATCGGTTTTATAAACCTTCTTTTGTGACTTCCATAATGTCACCGATATCGACGTCCAATGCACAGCACACTCTCACAAGCACATCGAGCCGCACATATTCATCTTTTGCGAGCTTTGTAACGGCTGCAGGACTGAGTCCAGCCGCCTCTTGCAGGTCTTTCTTCTTCATACCCCGATCGATAAGCAGCTTAAATAATTTCTTGTAAGAAACGCCCATTTGACCGTCCTCGCTTTCTGCACATACTAATACAAAATAATTATACCACCGATTTCGCTTAAAAACAAGATAATCCTCAAATTTGTGAAGAAAAACTTCAAATTTCGGAGAGTATATTCCGATATGCAACACCTTTCCAATTGGCATAATCAATCGTGTTCTTGGTGCCGCTGGGCTGTCCGTTGAACACAGCAATTACCAGTGCCGAATGATCGACCATCCATTCATTGCGGATCTGGAAGCAGGCTCTGCTGTACCCCGGACAGATAAAACGAACAAGGTCGGCGGCGGCAAGAATGACATTGTATCGTCTTTGCCATTCGGCACTCCATCCACGCTCAAAGCCTTTGTAGGGACTGGCACAGATCAGTTTTACATTCTGTCCTTCGTTGCGAAGGCGCAGCACGATTTCAGCTGCCCAGATATCCACCCCACGAGCCATGCCGGAAATAAAAACATTCTTGCCATCGGCAATTGCCTCTTTGATCGCAGTTTCCAGAGCCTTCACGATCACGCTTTCCGGCTGTGTCAACTTCTCTGGGCGGTGACCAGTAAAACACACTCTGTGCATCCGTTTCTGTTCCTCGGTCAGCATTGTCATCCCTCCGTACTGAATTCCCGTTATTATACAGTTTAACATAACGGTATGCTCAGTACAAGTAGCCAGTACAATACCTTTTAGTTTGCGGGTAAAATAATTACAGGAAGGGCGGTGATGCTATGGACACGCACGAGAGGCTCCGGCAGCTCTTAAACGAGCGCGGGTGGACTGAGTATAGGCTGGCAAAGAACTGCGGCTTATCCGAGTCCACGATTGCGAATATTTATAGGAGAAATACAAATCCCTCACTCTCAACGCTAGAAGCGATCTGTAAAGGATTCGGCATCACAATGGCGCAGTTCTTTGCCGAGGGTGAGATGGTCGAAATCAACCCAGAACTCAAAGAGCTGTTTGAAAACTGGGTCAACCTCACGCCGGAACAAAAGAAAGCGGCGAACCAGATGCTGAAAGCCATGAATAATGACAAGTAAATCACCGATGTTGAAATAAGGAGCTGAAAGGCTTCTTATTTTTTTCTCCCGATACCGTTAACCTGAGCGATATATACCATTTAAGTTAACGGTTTTCATATTTTCACGATATAATAGAATTCGCCGGCTCCGAGCTGCGGTGTGGGCTTATCTGTCCACATAATCTGCGGCAGGAGGAGGTGAACCTATGAAGATAACGAAGAAACAACCACTTCGACCTCGCGGTCGCAGCGAGGATAAAAGGCAGTCCACCAAGAACGTCATCCGTGACGCATACATTAATGGCCCGCAAAAGGAGGTACAGATCATTCCTGCAAAAAGGGATATGGAAGCGGAAACCGAAAAGAAAAAACTTCGTGTGTGTGCGTACTGCCGTGTCAGCACGGATGAGGACACCCAGGCAAGCAGTTACGAGCTTCAAGTGCAAAACTATACCCGTATGATCCGGGAGAATCCGGAATGGGAGTTTGCCGGTATTTTCACCGATGAGGGCATTTCCGGTACTTCTGTTCTGCACCGTGAGCACTTTCTCGAAATGATCGAGAAATGCAAAGCGGGAGAGATCGACCTTATCATCACGAAGCAGGTCAGCCGTTTTGCCAGAAATGTGCTGGACAGTCTGAACTACATTTTCATGCTGCGAAAGCTCGACCCGCCTGTGGGCGTGTACTTTGAGACCGAGAAGCTCAACACGCTGGATAAGAGCAGCGATATGGTCATTACCGTATTGAGCCTTGTGGCACAGAGTGAGTCTGAGCAAAAATCCAACAGCCTAAAATGGTCATTCAAGCGCAGAAGAGCTCAGGGTCTTGGAATCTACCCCAGTTGGGCTCTGCTCGGCTATCGACTGGATGATGAAAAGAACTGGGAAATCGTAGAGGACGAAGCGGATATTGTCAGAACCATATACAGTCTTTACCTGGACGGCTATTCATCCACGCAAATAGCAGACTTGCTGACGAAAAGCGGCATTCCTACTGTAAAAGGTCTATCGGTTTGGAGCTCCGGCAGTGTCCTTGGCATCCTTAAAAACGAGAAATTCTGTGGAGACGCCTTGTGTCAAAAAACAGTTACGATAGACTTTTTCACGCATAAGAGTGTAAAGAACAACGGCATAGAACCGCAGTATTTCGTTGAGGGGCATCATATCCCCATCATCGAGAAGACCGATTGGCTGTTGGCACAGCAGATCCGCAAAGAACGACGGTATCGGAAACGGCGCAGCACCCACCGAAAGCCACGCATCGTGGTCAAGGGAGTACTGTCCGGCTTCATGATCGTCGATTCATCGTGGGACGAGGAGTATGTGGACAATCTGCTTACCCCCGCAACCAAAAAACCAGAACCCGCCTCGGCCGTTGCCGAGGAGGACGAAAACTTTATTGTAATTGAGAAGGAGTAACTACCATGTTTGAGAAATTTTCTGTCATCGATCTTATTAAAACCCGTTCCGCCTCTGTCTGCACTTTCGCAGGCAATGTTGTGAAGTTCAATGTGCAGACCGCACAGGAGCTCCGCTTCCCAGAGTACATCCAGTTCCTGATCGAGCCGAAGTCGAAGCAGTTCGCCATCCGTGCCTGCAAGGAGGACGCTCCGAATGCCGTGCGCTTCTCCAAGCCGGAGGGCGAGCAGAAAGCGCAGATCAAAATCAGCAACGCCACGGTTGTGGATATGGTCAGAAAGTTGATGGACTGGAATGCCGAGGATAACTGGAATGTCCCCGGTATTTACTTTGCCGAAGAGCAGGGCATCATGTATGCGCTGGAATCAGCATACGCACCCAGGGCGAAAGGTGGCTGGGCGGCTCGTCGTGAGCGTGAAGCTGCAGCAGCTCTCGCGGAAAGTTCCATAGATAATGAGGAGGTCAATAACTAAGTGAAAGATGCCGGACTGCCCGCACTTTTGGTGTCAGTCCGGCATCGTTTTTACTTATTCGTCTGCACTTTCGCCGCTATGCTCTTTTAGGAGAGGTTTGGGTCTGCGAGTTTCCGAAACACTTCTTCCATGTCGATGGGAGGCAAAGGTGCTGTAACCTCATCCCAATCGATAAGCTCGTAGTTGTAAAAATCGAATTTATCCTTATTTTCTTTATAGTACCCCTTGGCACACAAACACAGCACCATGCACAGTCGCCGCACATTTACTCGGTAACTGCGGACTTCCGTGCCGTCAGAGCTTGTCAGTACACTGCTGCCTTCGCCACCATAAATACGAAACGGCTGCTCAGACTGAATCACCAACGAAAAGCGGTCGATTGGGATGGGATGTTTCCCATTCTTTTGCAGGTTCGGATTTCCTTCGTGGAGTAATGAGCAGCGGAGGCTATATACCACCTCACCGCTTAAGTACGGCATTTCCGGCTCGTCCTCAGTACACTTTGGAGGCTTTTCCGTCACACCCACATTTTCATCATACCACTTTTTATAACGCTCACCCGTGCGCAGATTGGGGTATTCCGCCTTTCCGCAAATATCGGGCAGTGTGAGTGCCAGGTTCAGTGCTGCGAAACAGAGGTCATGACTGAGCGCCTTTTCTGTCTCATCTATGATCCGCAGTATCATCGCTTAATGCCTCCGTTCTACAAACCATCGGCCGATGTTGTTTCCGGTAAGGTCTGTACTGCGCTCGAAAAACAGATAGCTTTGGTGACCGCCAATCCATATCGTATAGCGGTCGCCCTGGCCTCCGGCTTTCAGCGCAGGAGCTTGACGGATATCGGATACACGGTCTATCTCATATTTCTCGCCGTCCTCCCAAGTGATGATCCTTGGAAACATCGTGCCGTCCGCTGCAAAATCTGCTTTGACGGCTACATACACTTTCGGCGGCTTAGTCGCAGTAGCAGTCTGCATCATCCGGCACCTCCATATTGGCGAGAAAATTATTCTGCGCCGTTATCGGCGGCTCTATCAGCTTGTATCCCTTCCACTTCATTACCCTGAACTTAAAGTCGAGCAGCTCAACAGGAACCAGAAGTTTGGCAGCCGCCGAGAAAAATGTTGTATCTCTGTTTAATGTATTAAGAACCTTTTCGTCATCCAGAAGATATTCTGCGGCGAAGAGGTTCGCTTCTTTTTCTGTAAGAGAGCTCTCGTCAAAGAGCCCTATATCGTGAAATGCCTTGACGCCCGATTTGCGATGAAGTACTGCGTGCCCCAGCTCATGCGAAACGATAATCCTTTGGATAACGACCGGCAGGTTGCAGTTGACGGTAATCGTGCGTATCCGCTTGCTCTCAAGATAGAACCCCTTGATGGCGTCGGGGTCTGTTCCGAGCGGCTGATAGAGCAATTTGATACCCATATCTGCGCACAGGCGAAACGGATCGCGCTCACAGTACTTTCTCTGCAGAGACTCAACTGCCTCGCACACATCTGCGTATGACATTGCCACACCCCCTTGTATCTGAAAAAGGGTATAAAAATCCCTTTGTGAGTATTATAAACTCAGAACTGTACCATAAACAGGACAGTATCAAGACTTGCGGCCGAATTTTGCCTTTGCTTCTTCTTTGCAGGTCACATAGGCAGTCATGACAGCCTGGAAAAAAGCGTCCTTCTGATCCTGGGACAGTTCACCGCCCGCAAACAAAGCAGCGTTGTCCCGCAACAGCTCATCCATATCCCGGACACCTTTTGCCCCATACAGTTCACGAGCCTGCTCAATATACTCGTCCTTCTCTATATCTTCCAAGGGATTCGTGCAGTCGTCATCTGAAAGATACCTTACGGACACCTTGAGGGCGTGCGCCAATTTTTCTGTGGTAGATTTCCTGGCTCTTGCACCGCCGGACTCATAAGAGGCAATGGTCCGCTGGGATACGCCAACCTCCTGAGCGAGGTCATGCTGCGTCATCTTTGCGACCTCACGGGCTCGTTTAATCTTGTCGGAAAAAGTCATAACCAATCTCCTCCGCTGTAGATTTTCGTTCTGTAACTTCATCAACTTCATTGAAGCTATTGACAGGACTTCATCCTGTGATTATAATTTGAAATGAAGTTTATGAAGTTCTGCAATCATTATATGCGATACAACTTCATCTTGTCAAGAGCAAATTGTGAAGTTTTTCTGAAATGAGGCGGTCAATATGGAAAGAGCAATTCTTCATAGTGATTTGAACTGCTTTTATGCATCGGTCGAAATGATGCTCGACCCACGGCTTAGAGGCAAAGCAGTAGCGGTATGCGGCTGCACCGAGGATAGGCACGGTATCGTCCTTGCGAAATCCGAAAAAGCAAAACGGGCGGGTGTGAAAACCGGCATGGTCAACTGGGAGGCGCAGCGCTGCTGTAAGGATCTTATTATTGTACCGCCACAGTACGACCAGTACCTCAAGTACTCCAAGCTGACCCAAGCTATCTACCAAAGATACACCGACATGGTGGAGCCTTTCGGTATGGATGAATGCTGGCTTGATGTCACAGGCAGTCGTGCCGTCTGCGGCGATGCAATGAATATAGCTGAGCAGATTCGCCGCTCTGTACGGGAAGAACTTGGCCTGACAGTCAGCATTGGGGTTTCCTTTAATAAGGTGTTCGCCAAACTGGGATCTGATATGAAGAAGCCGGATGCCATCACAGAGATTTCAAGCGACACTTTCAGAGAAAAAGTGTGGCCACTCCCATGCAGCGATATGATTTACTGCGGCCCAGCCACCACGGCGAAACTTGCGCGGTATGGTGTCCGCTCTATCGGAGATGTTGCCGCTTGTGACCCAGTGTTTCTGAAGGGGCTTCTTGGCGTGAACGGACTTGGCCTGTGGAGCTACGCCAACGGCAGGGACAATTCCAGGGTCATGCACAAGGATTTTGTGTCACCCATCAAATCGGTGGGGCATGGTATAACCTGCATATCCGATCTGGAAAACGAGGATGAAGTGCGGAAAGTGATTCTTGCGCTCTCACAGGATATTGGTCATAAACTGCGTGTACACGGCCTTTCAACCCGTACCGTTCAAATCCATGTCCGAGGAAACGACCTTTTCGGTTCGCAATTTCAGTGCAAGCTCCCAATCAAAACACAGCTTCCGTCAGAAATCGCTGCCGCCGCTTTCCGCTGCTTTCAGGAGCGATATACCTGGAACACAAAGGTTCGAGCGGTGACCGTCCGCGCTATAGAGCTTTCCCCGAAGAGCGATGCGGAGCAGGTTTCGCTGTTCGACAATGTGCAGCAGCGCATAGCCAAGGAAAAGGTACAGGATGCCGTGGAGGAGATACGGGGTCGTTTCGGCAAAGCCGCCGTCACTTATGCATCTCTGCTTGGCGACTTAAAAATGCCCGCAGACGGACGAGATAAGGTTAAAATGCCGGGTATTATGTATCAATAGCGCAGGTTTTGTAAAAATTTCATCCAAACTACTTGACAAGGTACGGCTCTATGGATATAATATTGTTAGCATTACTGCTAACAAGCGAACAAGCAGCCGTGCTAATTCGATTCACCGTTGTGATGAGAGTTGCCCGTAATTTATGATAAGAGTGCCGAGAAGAAAAACAAATAGGCGAAAATGAATCAATAACAGGGCTTATAATGTTAAGTAGAAAAGGTGAACGACATGAACACACAGTACCAGAATTTTGGAGAGTTCCTGCAAAGGAAGCGCACTGAGAAACAAATCACGCTCCGTAAGATGGCAGAAATGATTGGGATTACTGCACCCTATCTGACTGACATCGAGAAGGATCGCCGAAACCCTCCTGAAATGGAGAAGCTGGAGCTGATTTCCCAAATTCTCATGCTGAACGACGAGGATAAAACTACGATGTATGATCTGGCTGGCAAAAAGAGAAACTCTGTTGCCCCGGACCTGCCTGACTATATCATGGAACACGACTATGTGTCCGCTGCGCTCCGCACGGCACGTGATCTGGATGCAAGTGAGGCCGACTGGTTGAAGTTCGTCGAGGAGCTCAAGCAGCGAAAGGGGTAATTTATAAAGATGTACACTCCCTCTCTTCGAGTGAAGAACAACGGCGTACCGATTTTGAGCAAAGCCGAGATCGATGCCATCGGAGAGCGTTTCGTACAGGATTTTCAGCCGGAAGTCCTGACGAACCCCTCTCCCGTGGACATTGAGGGCTTTATTGAATTCTATCTCGGAATGACGCCGGATTATCAATATCTGTCCCATAATGGCGTGTACCTTGGGATGACTGTTTTTAACGACACCAATAAGGTGCCGGTTTTTGACCCTGCCACAAATCGGGCGGAGTATATCAGCGCCAAGGCCCGTACCGTCATCATCGACAACCGCCTTCTGGATGAGGGCCAACGACATCGTTACCGCTTTACGCTCGGACATGAGGGTGGGCATGACATCTTCCATTCCGGCTATTTCTCGTATAACCCCGACCAGGTATCCATTTTTGACGATGGGCTCATCGCCCCCATGATACAGTGCCGGGTCGACAATGGCATGACAAATAAATCGGACACTCGCAAATGGGACGACCATGACTGGATGGAGTGGCAGGCAAACCACCTGTCCGCTGCCGTTCTGATGCCGAAGTGTTCGGTGGATCTCGTGGTGCGGCCTTTCAGGGACAAGCTCAAGAACCCTGTATCTCGTGCCCTTTTGGTGGCAAATCTATCCAACTGCTTTGATGTTTCCATCCAGGCGGCGACAAACAGGCTCAAAGACCTCGGTTACATCAAAACCAACGATACGACCGATTATTCCTACGCTTCTGCCATCATGGATTTTGCAGGCGTGGTCGGTTCTTGAGCGTCCATATCGAAAACTACAGCGGGTTTTACCGCCCGCTGTGTTTTTTTACAGCAAGCGTTAGCAAGTTTGCTAACAAGGTAACATTAAGGAGGTGGTGCCTATGACTACAGCAAGAAAGGAGGACCCCGATGGTAGCGTACCGAGATTGTAAAGGACATCTCGTCTGCATGGCGGATGCCCAGACAGGGATCGTTGAAATCCAGCACAAAGACCGTGCGGTAAGAATGACCGTGCCTGTGGGCGACAGCTTCACAGTAACACTGCGAGATACCGAAACGGTTATGACGCGAGTCAGCACAAGGGCTTTTCATGTAAAAAGCCATCCCCGTGCTGCGTAAGCACAAAAGAGAATAACAAGTCCACAGAGCTGCAAGACGGCCAGGATTTAGCCTCCCCTTTATGGGGCGCGCTATGTCCCGGCCGTCTTTTGTTTTTCCCATAAACCCGAAAAACCTTATATACCCCTTGGGGCAAGTAGCCCCACCAAATTTAATCTCAAAGCCTTGAGATGCGCATTAGAGGCGGCGGGATACATAGAGAACCGAAAACCCCACCGAGGATTTTTTGAACTCGATGTACCCACCGTGCTTTGCCATGCCTTCTTGTAGGTTCTGTCTGCCGGTGTTGTCCATCGTGACCACCGGCTCTTTTGTGTCCCGACCGCTCAGTGCCGTCTCAAGCGGAAAGGACACATTATGAAAATCAAATACGCATTCTTGGACGGAACAGTGACGGAGGTCGAGGTTTCTGACGAAATCGGTGCCGTCATCATCGACAGCCGTAAGGCGGAGCACGCGCAGGACGAGCGTCATCGCTACCATTGCTACTCCTACGACGCCATCGACTACGAGGGCGAGGAGTACGGTGCTTGCGACGAATATGCCGTAGAGGATGATTCGGCAGAACAGACCGCCCGTATCCGAGAAGCCTTCTCACATTTGACTGCCACACAGCAGCGCCGGCTTCGACTGTACGCAAACGGCAAGACCCTGCGGGAAATCGCAGCTATTGAAGAGGCCAGCTTTCAGTCTGTTTCCGAGTCCATCGAAGCGGGCAGAAAAAAGTTTTTGAAAATTTTCCGCCAGACACCCTGACAAATTCACGATTTTTCTGGGTACACCGGAAGGCAACAAAATACAAGCCCTCCGGAAAGGACGGTAACTCCGTATGAGACACAACTTGAATATCCGTGTTTCAGACAAGCCCAGAAACGGCGGTGTAGTTGCTTGCAGAACGGTCAGCATCCGCGAGAAACTCTTCACCTTGCTTCTGGGTCCCAAGCAGAAGGTCATGGTCGTGGTTCCCGGCAACTCGGTCGAGTCCATTGCCATCACCGAAGTTCCGATGGGAGGTGGTGTACATGAGTAAGGTCAAGCTCCTGCTCGATGTGGTCGAGGATCTTCGCTCCCTGGCGGACAGCGTTCAGGCTGTGGCAGATGCAATGCTGCAGAATGAGCCGACTGTCGATGCAGAGCCGAAGACGCCTGCACCTGCTCCCAAAAAGGAACTGACGCTGGAGGAAGTCCGAGCAGTCCTCGGTGAAAAGAGCCGAGCCGGATTCACGACCGAGATCCAGGCGCTCCTTAAAAAGTACGGTGCTCCGAAGCTCTCCGGCATCGACCCCAAGCACTACGAGGCACTGCTCAAGGATGTGGAGGTGCTGAAGGATGCCCCCTAATCGTCACGCAATCCTCTCGGCCTCTTCCTCCCACCGCTGGCTCCACTGCAATCCATCCGCAAGGTTGGAATTGGAGTTTGAGGACAGAGAAACGGAAGCCGCAGCCGAAGGCTCCGCCGCTCATGCGCTGGCGGAACACAAGCTCCGCAAGGCACTAAAGATGCGCTCCACCCGCCCGGTCAGCAAGTACGTCTCCGACGAAATGGAGATGTACACGGACGGCTACCTGGAATTCGTTCTGGAAGCCATCGAGGAAGCCCGGCAGGACTGCCCGGACCCCAAGGTGCTCATTGAGCAGCGGCTGGACTTCTCCTGCTATGTGCCGGACGGCTTCGGCACCGGCGACTGCCTTATCGTGGCGGACAAGCTCCTCCACATTATCGATCTGAAATACGGGCAAGGAGTGCTGGTGAATGCCGAGGAAAATCCGCAGATGATGCTGTATGCGCTCGGCGCACTCCGTATCTTCGATTGTCTCTACGACATTGAGACAGTTTCTATGACCATCTACCAGCCTCGCCGAGAGAATGTCAGCACCTGGGTCATTTCCGTTGCCGAGCTTCGGGATTGGGCGGAAAAGACACTGAAACCCAAGGCCGAGCTTGCCTTCAAAGGCGAAGGTGAATACTGCCCCGGAAGCTGGTGCCAATTCTGCAAGGCGGCGGTCAAGTGCCGAGCCAGAGCTGATGCCAAGCTCCAACTTGCCAAATACGAGTTTGCCCAGCCGCCTCTGCTTTCCGATGCGGAGATCGGCGACATTCTCGGCAAGCTGGATGACCTCACTAAATGGGCAAATGAACTCATGGCCTACGCCCAGGAAGCAGCGGTCAACCACGGAAAACAGTGGCCCGGCTACAAGCTGGTGGAGAGCCGCACCAATCGCAAGTACACCGACGAGGATGCCGTTGTCGCTGCTGCCCGTGCGGCCGGGTATACCGACATCTTCAAGAAGTCCCTCATTCCCATCACCGAGATGGAGAAGCTCATGGGCAAAAAGACCTTTGCCGAGGTGCTCGGCAGTCTGGTCGTCAAGCCCGAAGGAAAGCCGACGCTCGTTCCCGCATCCGACCGGCGTCCGGCTATTACGACCACGGGTGCAAAACAAGACTTTACCGACTATAAAGGAGAATTGTAATTATGGCTAACAAGATGAATTCGACCAAAGTTGTGACCGGCGTTGTCCGCCTGTCCTACGCAAACGTGTGGGAGCCTGCCTCCATCAACGGCAGCAACCCCAAGTATTCCGTGTCCCTCATTATTCCGAAATCCGATAAGCAGACCCTCGACGCTATCAACGCAGCCGTGGACGCTGCCATCAAGGAAGGCGTCGCCAAGTTCGGCGGGAAGATCCCCAACAAGGCGGCTCTGAAGCTCCCGCTTCGTGACGGTGATACCGAGCGTGACGATGAAGCCTACAAGGGCAGCTTCTTTGTGAACGCCAACAGCACCACAGCTCCTCAGATTGTCGACCGCAGCGTTCAGCCCATTCTCGACCGTGCGGAGGTTTACTCCGGCTGCTATGCCCGTGTATCCGTTAACTTCTACGCTTTCAATTCCAACGGCAATCGCGGTATTGCCTGTGGTCTTGGCAACATCCAGAAGGTTCGTGACGGTGAGCCTCTCGGTGGCAAGTCCTCTGCGGCTGACGATTTCGCCACCGACCTGGACGACGACTTCCTGTCCTGAGAAAGGAGTGCAACACAATGGAACTGATTCAGAACATCCTGGTAACCGCCCTCCTTGGCATCTGGGCCTGCCTCAGCATCGGCTTCTTCGTTTGGTTGGTGCAGTGCATCAGCAATGACCATAAGCGTGAAAAGCGTGAGAAGGAACAGGCTTCCCGTGACCTGGAATACCACGAGAAGCGCATGAAGGAATTCAAGTAACCCCAGACGGCTCTGTGGGTGGCAGAAATTGACCTCTGCCACCCATATTCCGTAGGAAGGAATGCGTATGAAAACACTTAGCATCGATATTGAGACATTCTCCTCCGAGAACCTCACCAAATGCGGCGTGTACCGCTATGCCGAAGCCCCAGACTTTGAGGTGCTGCTCTTCGGCTACTCCGCAGACGGTGCACCGGTGCAGGTCGTGGATCTGACTGCCGGAGAAACGCTTCCTGCCGATGTCCGCTCTGCGCTGACCGACCCTGCCGTGACCAAATGGGCATTCAATGCACAATTCGAGCGCGTGTGTCTGTCCCGCTATCTTGGATACCCAACCGGACAATATCTCGACCCGTCCTCCTGGCACTGCACGATGGTCTGGGCGGCGACCCTTGGACTGCCGCTTTCGCTGGAAGGCGTCGGTGCCGTGCTGGGCCTCGAAAAGCAGAAACTCAAAGAAGGCAAAGACCTCATCCGGTATTTCTGCACTCCGGCAAAAGCAAGAGACGGTTCGCCCATTCGACATTATCCGACAGATGCGCTGGAGAAATGGTCGCTGTTCAAAGCCTACAACCTTCGGGATGTGGAAACGGAAATGTCCATTCAGCAGAAGCTCTCCAAGTTCCCGGTCACGGAATCCGAGTGGCGCAACTACACCCTCGACCAGCAAATCAATGACCGAGGCATCATGCTCGACCGCACCCTCGTCACCCAGGCGATTCGCTGCGATGAACGCTTCAAGCGGACGCACATGGAGCAGGCCCGCTCCGTCACCGGCTTGGATAACCCCAACAGTCCGGTGCAGCTCAAAGCATGGCTTGCCGAAAAAGGTGTGGAGGCAGATTCACTCTCCAAAGCCGCCGTGGCGGATATGCTCGAAAAAGCGGACGGTGAAGTGGAGCTGGCACTCTCCCTGCGGCAGGAGCTTGCAAAGAGCAGCGTCAAGAAATACAGCGCCATGCAGACGGTAGTCGGTTCGGACGGCAGAGCAAGAGGACTTATCCAGTTTTATGGTGCCAACCGCACCGGTCGCTATGCCGGTCGACTCATCCAGGTGCAGAACCTGCCGCAGAACCATCTGCCGGATCTGGACACCGCACGTGCACTGGTTCGCAGCGGCAATACGGATGCCGTGGAAATGCTCTATGACTCCGTGCCGCTGGTACTGTCTGAGCTTATCCGCACTGCCTTTGTGCCGAAACCCGGCTGCCGCTTTTATGTGGCAGACTTCTCCGCCATCGAGGCGAGAGTCATCGCGTGGATCGCCGGAGAGCATTGGCGGCAGGAGGTTTTTGCAAAGGGCGGCGACATTTACTGCGCTTCCGCTTCGCAGATGTTCCATGTGCCTGTGGAAAAGCACGGTGTGAACGGGCATCTGCGGCAGAAAGGCAAAATTGCCGAGCTGGCTCTTGGCTACGGTGGCTCCGTGGGTGCGCTGAAAGCAATGGGCGCACTGAACTACGGCTTACAGGAAGAAGAACTGAAACCGCTGGTGGATGCCTGGCGTCTGTCCAACCCCCATATTACAAAGTTCTGGTGGGATGTGGACAAAGCAGCTTCCACCTGCGTCCGAGAGCGAACTGCCACAGAAACACACGGCATTCGCTTCTATTATCAGAGCGGCATGATGTTCGTGGTGCTGCCTTCCGGCAGACGGCTCGTGTATGTGAAGCCGAAAATGGGTCTGAACCGCTTCGGCAATGAGTCCGTGACCTATGAAGGTGTCGGCGAACAGAAAAAGTGGCTGCGGCTGGAAAGCTACGGACCCAAGTTCGTGGAGAACATCGTCCAGGCAACAGCAAGGGACATTCTTGCGGAAGCCATGCTCCGGCTGAATGCTGCCGGGTACCGCATCGTCATGCACGTCCACGATGAAGCGGTCATCGAAGCTCCGCCGGATACTTCTTTGGAGAATATCTGCTCCGTCATGGGGCAAACGCCCACTTGGGCATCGGGGCTTCTACTCCGGGCAGACGGCTATGTCTGCGATTTTTATAAGAAAGACTGAGGTGACCCAAATGGGAGTCAATAAATTTAATTGCGAGGGGTATTACGACCCCACTGCCTACGAGGCACTGACAAAGATTGAGCAGGAAGCCAAGGCACTTCGAGCCTTCCGTCCTGTGGTGTATATCTGCTCTCCGCTGGCCGGGGATATGTTGAAGAACCAGGAGAACGCCCGTACTTACTGCCGCTTCGCCGTGGAAGCCGGGTGCGTACCCATCGCACCACATATCTATTTCACCCAATTCATGAACGACAATGACCGCAAGGAGCGTGACTTGGCACTGTTCATGGACATCGTCCTACTCTCCAAATGCGCCGAGCTGTGGGTGTTTGGAGAGAAAATCACCAGCGGCATGAGCATCGAGATCGAGAAAGCAAAACGAAAAGGTCAGCCTATCCGTTACTTTACCGAAAACTGTGAGGAGGTACACAGATGAAGATCGCAGTCGGCAATAGCCGCATGGATAAAAAGTGGAAGAACCAGGACATCTCCTGGGCGGATCTCTGCGCCCGCTGCGGCAGCACCATCCGCACCACCGAAACGGTCGAAGAATACCGCAAGCTGAAAAAGGGTCAGCAGGACGGCATCAAGGATGTGGGCGGCTTCGTCGGAGGGCATCTCCGGGAAGGTCGCCGCAAAAACGGCATGGTGCTGTGCCGCTCTCTGCTCACGCTGGATATGGACTACGGCACCCCGGATATCTGGGATGAAATTACGCTGTTCCACGATTTCAAGTACTGCGTCTATTCCACCCATAAACACACGCCGGAGCATCCCCGCCTTCGTTTGCTCATTCCGCTGAAGCGGGAAATCAGTGAGGAGGAATATCCGGCAGTCGCCCGCATGGTGGCAAAGGAGATCGGTATCGACCTATTTGACGATACCACTTACGAGGCATCTCGGCTCATGTACTGGCCTTCCACCTCTGCCAACGGCGAGTTTTTCTACAAGGTGCAGGACGGTGCAGAGCTTGACCCGGATGAGTACCTTTCCCACTACGATGATTGGCACGACGCCTCCACCTGGCCGGTTTCCAGCCGCCAGTCCGAGGTGATGCAGCACAGTATCGCCCAGCAGGCCGACCCGCTGACAAAGCCGGGTGTGGTGGGTGCTTTCTGCCGAGCCTATACCGTGGAGGAAGCCATCGATGCCTTTCTCTCGGAAGTGTATGCGCCGTCTGCGATGAACGGCCGTTACGACTATATCCCCGCCGATTCGTCTGCCGGTGTCATCGTCTACGACGGCAAGTTCGCATACAGCCACCATGCCACCGACCCGGTCTGCGGTCGGCTGCTGAATGCTTTTGACCTGGTGCGACTGCACCGCTTCCGTGACCTGGACGATAAGTGCGCCCCGGATACCGCACCCGGCAAGCTGCCGTCCTTCCAGGCCATGTCGGATTTTGCCCTCAAGGACGAGAAAGTCAAAGCGGTCTTTGCCGAGGAGCGCAAAGCCCAGGCAAGCGAAGAATTCTCCGACGAGGACTGGCAGAAAGCCTTGGAGCTGGACAAGGCTGGCAAGGTGAAAAACACGCTGCAGAACCTCACCGTAATCCTCATGAACGACCCGCTTCTGAAACCGCTGGTGTTCAATCAGCTTCTGGACGGCATGGAGATCAAGGGCGATGTGCCTTGGCGGCACCCCTCGAAATTCTGGCGGGATGCGGATGATGCCCAGCTTATCAGCTATGTGGATTCCCACTACGGCACCTTCTCCGCTCGAAACTATGACATTGCCGTGGCGAAGGTCACGGACGACCGCTCCTACCATCCCATTCGGGAGTTCATTGAAAATCTGCCGGAGTGGGACAAGATTCCCCGTGTGGACACGCTGCTCATCGACTACCTCGGTGCAGACGATAACGAGTATGTCCGAGCTGTCACCCGGAAGACCCTCTGCGCTGCCATCAAGCGTGTGCTGTATCCCGGCTGCAAATTTGACTCCATGCTGGTGCTGAACGGTCCTCAGGGTGTGGGCAAAAGTACCCTTATTGCCAAGCTGGCCGGAGAGTGGTTCTCCGACAGCCTGAATCTGGGCGACACCAAGGATAAGACCGCTGCCGAGAAGCTGCAGGGGTACTGGATCTTGGAGATCGGCGAACTGGCAGGTCTGAAGAAGGCCGAGGTGGAAACGCTGCGTTCCTTCCTCTCCCGTCAGAACGACATTTACCGTGCTGCTTTTGGAAAGAGAGCCACACCGCATCTGCGCCAGTGCGTGTTCTTCGGCACCACCAACGCCGAGTCCGGGTATCTGCGGGACACCACCGGAAACCGCCGCTTCTGGCCGGTCAAGACGCCTGGTACGGGCATCAAGCACTCCTGGGATCTGACCCCGGAGCTGATCTGCCAAATCTGGGCGGAAACGCTGGTGTATGTGAAACAGGGCGAGAAGCTCTATCTGAGCGCCGAATTGGAAGCCCTGTCGAAAGCCGAACAGCGGGAGGCAATGGAGTCCGACGAGCGTGAATGGCTCGTCCGTCTGTATCTCGACACGCTGCTCCCGGAGGATTGGGACGGCATGGACATCTTCGAGCGCCGCAACTTCCTCACAGGCAGCGACTTCGGCGATACCCAAAAGCATGGTACTGTCAAGCGCACCCAGGTGTCCAACATGGAGATCTGGTGCGAGTGCTTCGGCAAGGAACGCGCCAATATCCGCAGAACGGACAGCAACGAGCTGACCGCCATCCTTGCCCGCCTGGGTTGGAAGCGGCTGGACAGCAAGGTGCGTATCCCGCTTTACGGTCCGCAGTATGTCTTTGTTCCCAAGGAGTGTTCCTAATGAAAATGACTGTACCCGACATCCTTCGGAACAGGTTCCGGGGAGAAGCATATCCGCTCGGCACATTTATGGGAACACCCCATGGGAACGGCGGCGGCCCCATAAGTACCAAAGAAAACAGGCGGTCTTGTTCCTGTGTTCCTAACCTTTCTTATATATCGAAAGAAGAAGGAATAAAGAGCAACAAGCACGCAATACCCGCATTTGCGCACGTAAAGGACTTTTCGGGTTTTGAGAACACAGGAGGTCAGTATGCGTGAGAAAACGATAGATGCAAAGCTGGTGCAGGCTGTCCGCACAAAAGGCGGTCTTGCACCGAAGTTTACAAGCCCCGGCCTTGATGGAGTACCGGACCGTCTGGTACTCCTGCCCGGCGGCAGAATCGCCTTCATTGAGTTGAAAGCACCGGGCAAAACACTCCGCCCTCTGCAAGTAAGGCGAAAAAGGCAGTTAGAAGCACTCGGCTTTTCGGTGTACTGCATTGATAGCCCCGAACAGATTGGAGGGATACTCAGTGAAATACAAGGCGCATGACTACCAGGCGTATGCCACGAACTTCATCCTGGAGCATCCAATCTCCGCTGTATTCCTCGACATGGGTCTTGGTAAGAGCATCATCACGCTTTCCGCCATCTTCGACCTTTGCCTTGACAGTTTTCTGGTTCGCAAGGTGCTGGTCATTGCTCCGCTGCGTGTCGCCAGAGATACATGGCCTGCGGAAATCCACAAGTGGGATCATCTGCATGGGCTGACCTACTCGGTGGCTGTCGGTACAGAAGCAGAGCGCAAGGCGGCACTCCGGCAGCGGGTCAGCGTGTACATCATCAACCGGGAGAATGTCCAGTGGCTGGTAGAAGAAAGTGGTCTGCCCTTTGACTACGACATGGTGGTCATCGATGAGCTGTCCTCCTTCAAGAGCTATCAGGCAAAGCGATTCCGCAGTCTGCTGAAAGTCCGCCCCGGCATCAAGCGCATCGTGGGACTGACCGGTACGCCAAGCAGCAACGGTCTTATGGACCTGTGGGCGGAGTTTCGCATCCTCGATATGGGCAAGAGGCTCGGTCGGTTCATCACCCATTATCGCAACACCTTCTTCCGCCCGGACAAGCGCAACGGACAGGTGGTGTTCAGCTACAAGCCGCTGCCCGGTGCGGAGGAACAGATCTACGATGCCATCTCCGACATCACCATCTCCATGAAAGCCATCGACCATTTGGATATGCCGGAGTGCGTTCATAATGACGCCATTGTGATGCTATCCGAAAAAGAGCGCAAAGCCTACGATGCCATGAAACAAGACCTGGTTATCTCGCTGAAAGGCGAAGAAATCGATGCCGGGAACGCCGCAGCACTTGCGAATAAGCTCTCCCAGATGGCAAACGGAGCAGTCTACGGAGAGGACAAGCGTGTGTTTCAGATACACGACCGCAAGCTGGATATGCTGGAGGATCTCATCGAAGCCGCAAATGGGAAAACCGTCCTTGTGGCGTACTGGTTCAAGCACGACCTGGAGCGCATCTCCGAGCGGCTCCACAAACGACACATCCCGTTCAGTCTGCTGGACGATTCCGACAGCATCCGCAGATGGAACAGCGGTGAGCTGCCCGTGGCACTCATCCACCCGGCTTCTGCCGGTCATGGGCTGAACCTGCAGGCAGGCGGCTCCACTCTCGTATGGTTTGGGCTGACCTGGTCGCTGGAGCTTTACCAGCAGACCAACGCCCGACTGTGGCGACAGGGACAGACCGCCGATACCGTGGTCATTCACCACATTATTGTCAAAGACACCATCGACGAGCGCATCATGACTGCGCTCCGTAAAAAAGAAAAGACCCAGACCGCACTCATCGATGCGGTCAAGGCCAACTTGGAGGGATGAGAATGGAAACCTGTTATACGAACCTCGCAAACGCTATTATTCTGGCGGCAGCGAAAGACCATCGCCGTGCGCTGCGCCGTTTGAAGAAATACCCCTGGGACAAAGATGCCGAATCCGTCAGAAAGGATTGTGAGCGGTTTTTCCGCTCCGGCTGGTTTCAGACGCTTACTTCTCTGGACGGTGAGGTGCTGATCGAAAAACTCCACCGGGAGGTGTACGGCGTATGACGGCAAAGGAATATCTCAGTCAGGCATACCGCCTCGACCAGCGTATCGATTCCAACATTGCGGAGATCACCCGCCTGCGGGAAATGGCCTGCGGTATCTCCTCGCCGTCCTGGGAGGAAAAAGTGCAGACCTCTCGCAACACGGATGCGCCCTTCGTGCGGTGCCTGGAAAAGATCATGGACCTTGAAAAAGTGGTCAATGGTGAGATCGACACCCTCGTTGACTTGAAACGGCAGATCCGCACGACTGTGGACACCGTTGCCAATGTCAACGAGCGCATGGTTCTCCGCTACCGCTACATCCACAACATGACCTGGGAGCAGATCGGCGGAGAGTTGAACGCAGACGAAAGCACCATTCGCAGATGGCACAAGGCAGCGCTTTCGGCGGTGGTTGTACCCACCGACCCGATTCGGATCTGAAAGACGCCGGAAATACCCGCCTTTGTCGGTAGATGCCCACCTCGACATTATGATATGATATAATCAGCGAAAAAGAATCGAGGACAGCCTCATGGGAGCAATCCCGTGGGGCTTTTCTTATGCCCGAAGGAGGTGAGCAAATGCCCAAGCGACCACTCAGACCCTGCTCTCATCCCGGCTGCCCCAACCTCTGTGAAGGACAGTTTTGTGAACAGCACCGTGTAGAGGAACGCCGCAGGTACGACAAATACGAGCGCAGCTCCGATGTTAACCGCAAGTACGGCAGAGCATGGAAACGCATCCGTGACCGCTATGCGGCGGAGCATCCCCTCTGTGAGATGTGCCTCAAGGAAGGTCGGCTGACTCCGGTACAGGAAGTTCACCACATCCTGCCCGTTTCCAAAGGCGGCACTCACGCAAGGGACAATCTGATGAGCCTCTGTCAGTCCTGCCACACCAAGATCCACCACGACCTCGGCGACCGGTAGGGGGATGAAAATCTCCGGGACCTTTTCGGTCGGGCAACGGCCCGGGGTCACGTGTGCGAAAAAGGCGAAATCAAAAGGGTAATTAAGGGAGGTGAACTCGGATGCCAACAAAATCGAATAACACAGGCGGACGCGGCGGTGCAAGACCCGGTGCGGGAAGGAAGAAAACCGCAGTCAAGGACAAAGCCGAAAACGGGAATCCCGGCGGCAGAAAACTTGAAGTGCTGGATATTCCCGAAGTCGAGGGTGTTGAAATGCCAAAGCCCCACGATTTTCTTTCTGCCGAGCAGCGGGACGGCAGCGTCCTGCAGGCACAGGAAATCTACACGGAAACCTGGCAATGGCTCAAAGGTATCGGCTGCGCCGCAAAGGTGTCGCCGCAGCTTTTGGAGCGCTACGCCATGTGTTCCGCCCGTTGGGTGCAGTGCGAGGAAATGACCAACCGCATGGGTTTCCTCTCCAAGCACCCCACCACAGGAAAGCCGATCCCGTCTCCGTTTATCAACATCGGCATCAACTACATGAACCAGGCGGTTCGGCTCTGGAATGAGATTTTCCAGATCGTGAAAGAAAACTGCAGCACGGAATACGGCGAGTCAACGCCGCAGGATGACCTTATGGAACGCCTGCTCCGTGCAAGAAAGGGGTAACACCATGTTTGAAAAAGTAAATCCCTGCCACCCGGATAAGGTGGCAGACAGAATTGCCGGTGCGCTTGTTGACCTGGCATACAGAAAAGAAGCGAATCCCCGCATTGCCGTGGAGGCACTCATCGGCCACGGCGTGTGCCACATCATTGCGGAAACCTCCGTCATGCTGGACAAGGCGGATGTTATTGCCGCTGTTCACCGCATTACCGGAAACCTCGCCGTGGACTATGCGGAAGTGCCGCAGGACGGTCACCTCGCCGACAACCAGGCAGACGGCGTCCGCTGCGGCGATAACGGCATCTTCAAGGGAATGCCCGTGACCGAGGAGCAAAAAACACTGTCAAAGATCGCACGGGACATTTTCTCCGTGTATCCCTGTGATGGAAAGTACATTCTGGACGGCGACAGGCTTATTCTCTGTCAGAGCAATGTGCCTTCGGATGCGCTCCGAAAGCTGTATCCCGATGCGGAGATCAACCCGCTCGGCGACTGGACAGGCGGCACCGATGTGGACACCGGTGCGACCAACCGCAAGCTCGGCTCGGATATGGCTGACTCGGTGACGGGCGGCGGTCTGCATGGCAAGGATCTGTCCAAGGCAGATGTGTCCGTGAATATCTACGCTTTCTTCAAAGCACAGAAAATCGGCAAGCCCGTGACACTCTGCTGCGCCATCGGGGACAATGCCGTGGATGGCAGACCCTACACCGAAATCGTGGAGATCGCCCGGAACTACATCCGCTCGGTCGGCGGCTTCGAGAAGTTTGCGGAATGGGGGCTTGTCTGATGAAAACAACGACCGAAATGCAGCTCGTCCCCATCACGAAGCTGGTTCCCTATGTCAATAACGCCCGGACACACAGCCCGGAGCAGATCAATAAGCTCCGCTCTTCGCTGCGGGAGTTCGGTTTCATCAATCCCGTCATCATCGACCGTGACTATGGCGTAATTGCCGGTCACGGTCGTATTCTTGCCGCCAAGGAGGAAGGCATCGCCGAGGTGCCGTGTGTCTTTGCCGACCACCTTACCGAAGCGCAGAAGAAAGCCTACATCATTGCCGACAACCGCATGGCGATGGATGCCGGATGGGACGAAGAGCTTCTGCGTGTGGAGATTGAGTCTCTGCAGGCGGCGGACTTTGACCCGCTCCTCACCGGCTTTGACGAAAAAGAATTATCAAAACTTTTTGATGACGGCATCGAAGCCGAAGAGGATGACTTTGATGTGGATGCCGAACTGCAAAAGCCGACCTTCACGAAGTCCGGCGATATCTGGACACTGGGACGGCACCGGCTCATCTGTGGCGACAGCACAAAAGAGGAAACCTACACCGCCCTTATGGACGGCCGCAAGGCAAACCTCGTTATAACCGACCCGCCCTACAATGTAAACTACGAGGGCAGCGCCGGAAAAATCAAAAACGACAACATGGCATCGGAGAAGTTTTTCGACTTCCTCTTCGATGCCTTTTCCAATATTGAGAAGGTCATGGCGGACGATGCCTCCATCTATGTGTTCCACGCCGACACTGAGGGGCTGAACTTCCGAAAGGCTTTTGACGCTGCCGGGTTCTATCTCTCCGGCTGCTGTATCTGGAAGAAGCAGTCCCTCGTGCTGGGACGCTCCCCGTACCAGTGGCAGCACGAGCCGTGCCTCTACGGCTGGAAGAAGAAAGGCAAGCACCAGTGGTACACCGGGCGCAAAGAGTCCACCATCTGGGAGTTCGACAAGCCCAAGAAAAACGGCGACCATCCTACCATGAAGCCGATCCCGCTTCTGGCCTATCCCATTCAGAACAGCTCTATGGCAAACTCCGTGGTGCTCGACCCCTTCGGCGGCTCCGGTTCTACGCTTATTGCCTGTGAGCAGACCGACCGCATCTGCTGTACCATCGAACTGGATGAGAAGTTCTGCGACGTCATCGTAAAACGGTACATCGAGCAGGTCGGCTCGGATGAAAAGGTCAGCGTTCTGCGGGATGGGAAAGTACTGCCCTTCACTGAGGTGGCAAATACCGCACCGGAGGTGTGAGCGTGAAAGAGCAATATCACCTTGTTTCCTTTTCCGGCGGCAAGGACTCAACCGCCATGCTTCTTGGGATGCTGGAGCGCGACATGAAAATTGACTGCATTCTTTTCTGTGATACAGGGCTTGAATTTCCTGCTATGTATGATCATATCGCAAAGGTTGAAAAGGACATTGGTCGGAAAATTACCAGCGTCAGAGCCGAGCATACCTATGAGGAACTCATGTTTGATGTTCCGGTACGGCGTAGTGCAGATTCGCCTGTCGTCCGGCAATACGGAGTGCAATTGACTGGCTACGGTTGGCCTGGCCCTCGGCAGCGGTGGTGTACCACACGGCTCAAGGCGATGCCGCGAGAGCGTTTTCTGAGGGAACTGCGGAAACAGTATGAGGTCATTGAATATGTCGGCATTGCCGCCGATGAGCAATATCGCCTGGAACGAGCGAACAATCAGAATCCCAACCACCGACACCCGTTGGTAGATTGGGGCTGGACGGAGCGCGACTGCCTGCGGTATTGCTATGAGCGTGGATATGATTGGGATGGTCTGTATGAGCATTTCAAGCGCGTGTCCTGCTGGTGCTGTCCGCTGCAATCGTTGACGGAACTGCGGGAGCTGCATCAGCACTTTCCAGGGCTTTGGGAGCAACTGAAAACATGGGATAAACGAACCTGGCGAAACTTCCGTGCCGACTACAGCGTGGAGAATTTGGAGGTTCGTTTTTTGCTGGAGCGCGAGTGGACGGCTGCCGGAAAGTCTATCCGAAGCAGAGCGTTCTACACTGTGCTGAGAGAACGATTGGAGGCATCCAGATGAAAACTGAAAAGCCTTTGACCCTCGGAAGCCTGTTTGACGGCTCTGGGGGTTTTCCCTTGGGTGGGCTGCTTGCGGGTATCACTCCTGTGTGGGCATCGGAAATTGAGCCGTTTCCCATTCGGGTGACCACCAAGCGTCTGCCTTTTATGAAGCACTACGGGAATATCTCCGCTATGGACGGCGGCAGAATCGAACCCGTGGACATTATCACCTTCGGCAGCCCGTGCCAGGACATGAGCGTGGCTGGCCGAAGAGACGGCTTGGACGGAGCACGTTCCAGTCTTTTCTACGAAGCCGTCCGCATTATCAAAGAAATGAGGTGTGCCACCGATGGCAGATATCCAAGATACATCGTATGGGAGAACGTGCCTTATGCACTTCGACGCATAAGGCACGTTATGAGTTGTAAGCAATTATGAACAGTCCTCTCTTCAAAATCTTATATTTTCTCTGAAAAATGCAAAAACGCTGTACATAATTTTCCTCTATACTAAGAATGTCACAATATATTAGGAGGTAACCTATGCACAGCAAGAAAACAGTTTTAATTGTTGATCTGATGAATGCGGCGAACATGGAGTTGATACGCTTGGATTTCAGATCATCGACACTCAGTCGGCATGACAAAGAATTTCGCCGTTTCTGCAACTACTGTACGGAAAATGGAATTCAAACTTATGATGCAGAAACCGGACCGCAGTACTTCAAGTTTCGCTTTGGCTTGAACATCGGCGATGCCAACATAAAATTGAACAGGCAACAGCTTGAGGCGCGCAATTCAATTCGCTTTTTGGACGATATCTTTCAATTTGGATATGCATTACGCTACAGTCATCATGACTATACCCTTACGCAGCAATATGCCAACTTACTGAATGAATACCTTGCGTGGTGTCAGAGAAACAACAACTCAGCCGGAACAATTGATGTCAAAAGGACAAAGATCCGGCAATTCTTATGCTTTTTGGATGGGCGCAAAATAGAGCTTTCAGAGTTAACCGCTGCAGACATTTCAGACTTTATGACCACACTGTGTCGTTACCATCGTGCGACCATCCATATATTCAGCAGCGTTTTGCGTGATTTTTTTCGATACCTTCAGGAAAACGGTACGCTGGAAAATGATTTATCCCCAAGTGTTCAAAGGCCCAAGATCTACATTGAAGAAAATATCCCCGAAACGTGGACCCCAGAGGAAGTACGACAATTATTGTCCGTTATTGACCGCAGCAATGCGATTGGGAAAAGGGATTACGCGATGCTTCTGCTTGCTATTCTGCTGGGCATGAGGGCTGGAGACATCTGTGCATTGAAATTCAAAAATCTGGACTGGCATCAGAAACTGATCACCTACACACAGCAAAAAACGAAAAAGACAAACACGCTGCCATTGCTTCCTATAATTGGAGATGCCATTATTGACTACTTAAAAAATGGCCGGTTAGACTCTGACTGTGATAATGTGTTTATCCGCCATATTCATCCTTACGGCGAATTTCAGTCCAGTACATCTCTTTCTGAAAATCTCAAGCGATAGGCTGTGCTATACATAATTGATTTCTATTCATAACGTCCCCGGCGCCTTCTCCTCGAACAAGGGTGAGGACTTCAAAGCCGTCCTCGAAGCGGTTATCGGCATCGTCGAGCCGGAGACCGAGGTGCCTATGCCTGAAAAGGCACGATGGCCCTACGCCGACCTTTACATGGGAGACGGATGGAGCGTTGCGTACCGAACTCTTGACGCACAATACTGGGGAGTTCCCCAGCGAAGACGCCGCATCTACCTTGTCGCAGATCTTGCAGGCGGAAGTGCCGGAAAAATACTATTTGAGTCAGAAGGCTTGTCTGGGTATTCTGCGGAGGGCTTCCGCTCGTGGCAAAGAGCTTCCGGAAGTTTTACGCCTTGCGCTGGAGCGACAGGCTTTGATGGATACAACGGCAGTCTGACGGACGACACTTCCGCCACCCTCGGCGTGAACTGCGGAATGAGTACCGGTCGTAACGGCATCGTGCTGAACGACCAGGGCGGCAACCGCATGGGCATCACAGAGGAGGTTACCTCCACGCTCCGAGCGGAAGCACACCATCCGCCCTGCGTGATGGAATCGGCAGGCTTCTGCACCGAGCATTCCGCAAAAAGCCGCACCATCGGCTATGAGGAAGAGTGTTCTCCCACGCTCCGTGCAGGCGTTGTTCCTGCGGCGGTGGCGTTGGAAAACCATCCGACCGAAAGCAGGGTCAAACTTTCCGAGGACGGCAATGTGCAGACGCTGACCTCCCGCATGGGTACAGGTGGCAACAATGTGCCGCTTGTGATGAAGATCCGCTCCGGCTGTGAAGGCGGCGGCAAGGGACCTCTCATCCAAGAGAACAAATCCGCCACCTTGTCCTGCAACAACGACCAGACGCTGTTCGAGCCTTGCGGCTGGGACGGTGGACAGATCTCGCCCACGCTTACCAAGCAGAACGCAGGCGGAAATCAGCGGATGCCGGACAAGGACAATTTCACCTACGTTCTTCAGCCCTTTGGCATCTGCTCTAAGGACTCCAATGCCATGAAGTCAGACAATCCCCACAGTGGCATCTACGAAGCGGAAACCGCACGGACGCTTGACGGAAACGGCGGCAATCCCTCCTGCAATCAGGGCGGCATTGCCGTTGTTGCTTTCACGCAGAATCAGCGGGATGAGGTGCGTGACCTGGGCGACCGCTCCGCTGTGGTGTGCGCCAACGCAGGGACGAAACAGCAGACCTTTGTGCTGCAAGGCTCCATGATCGGCCGTGAGGACAAGAACGGTCCCCAGGGCAACGGCATCAACGAGGATGTCAGCTTCACCTTAAATACCGTTGACCGCCATGCCGTTTATGCCATGACCACGGGCAGCTTCACCCAGGTTTCCATGGAAAAAGCGCCGACCGTCCTCGCACGGGATTACAAAGACCCGACCGCTGTCTGCTACGGCATTGGCAGGGACACCTTCAACCAGGGGCAGAACGCCAAGTTCGCTCCGACCTTTGAAAAGGAGCTTCAGCCGACACTGGTGGCAAAAGGACCGGGCGCTATCCAAAGCGGATACACCGTCCGCCGTTTGACACCCACCGAGTGCGCCAGACTCCAAGGCTTCCCGGACAACTGGTGTGCCGACCTCGGTACGGAAAAACCGACCGATGAGGAAATGTACTTCTGGCATAAGGTGTTCAAGACCTACTCCGAAGTGACCGGCTGCAAAATGAAGACCGACAAGCAGGTTGCAAAATGGTTGAAAGACCCGTATTCCGACAGTGCGGAATATAAGATGTGGGGCAACGGCGTGGCGCTTCCGTGCGTATGGTTCGTGCTCTGCGGAATTGTGTGGTATGCACAGTCCGGCTGCGATAATGCGCCGATATAATCTACACCGGAAATGTGCAGATATAGCTGGATAAGTGCCCAACCTGACGGTAATATGTGACTACCATAAAACAAGGAGGTCACGAACATGACGATTACAATCCATGCACAGGGCGCAGAGCGCAAGCGGCTGGTGCAGACCATCTCCGACTGGCTCGGCGTTCCCGCAAAGTACTGCGGAGCGCCCACATTCAACTACGAGGTGGATTACTTCACCATTGACCGAAACGGCAGTCTTTCCTTTGACGACCGTGCCGACAGCGAGGTCATCGAGCGGCTCTTGCAGCACATCTATGATGAGGGCTTTGATATCGACCAGAGCCACACCGAGGATGAGGACGAGCCTTGCGCCGTCTGCGTTTCCATGCCGAAGAGCCTGTTCACCGACAGCAATCTGGAAAATCTCAAGGCACTCATCACAGCCAAGGGAAGTCTCGTCAAGAAAGCCCTCGGAGTCGCTGACCTGCCACTGGAAATCACGGACACGAAGGTATCCTTCCCTTGGTTCCCAGCGACTCCCACCCCGGACGAGATGAACGCCTACGACACTTTCATCTGCAAGCTGTGTGAGATGGCTCGGAATCAGAAACGGGTCAACGCAACGGAAAAGCCGACTAACAACGAGAAATACGCATTCCGATGCTTCCTGCTTCGCCTGGGCTTCATCGGTGCGGAATATAAGACCGCTCGAAAAATACTCCTTCGTAACCTGGCGGGCAGTTCCGCCTTCAGAAGCGGTCAACGATTGGAGGCGGAAGTATGCGAGTGATCTCAAAAGAAGCCCTACAAGCCCTTCGTGAGCGGTTCCCGAAGGGTACACGGGTCGAGCTTCTTAAAATGGATGACCCACAGGCACCGCCCATCGGCACGAAAGGCACAGTGCGCGGGGTTGACGATATTGGCTCCATCATGGTTGCCTGGGATAACGGCTGCGGTCTGAGCGTGGCCTGGGGCGAGGATGAATGCCGAGTTCTTCCTTCGGAGTGTGACGCAGATGAAAAATGAGCTGCTGCGCCGCCTATACTTTGGCGAGATACACCCCTGGGAGCGAACCGCTCCTCCCGATACTGATGAGCAGGAACTCAATCAGCGCATCGACAAAAGCATTCAGATGCTCCGTAGCTTCATGAGGACTGAGGAGGTCGCCACCTTGGAGCAGCTTTTGGGAGATATTGATTCCCTTAAGGCGGAGGAAACCGTGCAAGCCTTCATTGACGGTTACCGACTCGGAGCCCAACTGATGCTGGAGACCTTGGATTTCAAACCGCTTTCCAGCCAACCGGATGATGACGGAGTGCTGTAATATACACAGTTTCCATGACACAAGATCGTGTAGTTTATGACTCAGATATAACTGGATATAGTGTACTTTCAGAGGTAATATGTGACTACCGAAAGGGAAAACAAACCAAAACGGAGGTCACAAAAATGAGCCAGAGAACAGAAAACCAGATAGCCGAAATGAAGAAGCAGACCATCGGGGTCGAGGTCGAAATGAACAGCATCACCAGAGAGAAGGCCGCAAGGCTGGCAGCTACCTTCTTCGGTACCAGACGGTACGAGAACACCGCTTACCGCAACGGCTATTGCACCTGGTCGGCTTGGGATGAGAGCGGACGCGAGTGGAAATTCCAGAAGGATGTCAGCATCGCAGGACCGGACAGCGAGAAATGCGAGATGGTCACGCCGATCCTGACCTACGCCGACATGGAGACCCTGCAGGAGCTGATTCGCTGCCTGCGCAAGGCAGGAGCCAAAAGCGATGCCACCAGAGGCTGCGGTGTTCACATCCACATCGGTGCCAAGGGGCACACGCCCCAAACACTGCGAAATCTCGCAAACATCATGGCAAGCCACGAAGACCTCCTGGCAAGCGCACTGAACCTCGACAGAGGCCGCATCAGCCGCTACTGCCGCACGGTCGACCCCAGATTCCTGGAACGGCTGAACAACAGAAAACCCACCACCATGGCAGCCTTGGCTGATATTTGGTACGGCAGCCAGAACGCCGACTACGGCAGAAGCCAGCACTACAACGACAGCCGCTACCATATGCTGAACCTCCACGCCACCTTCACCAAGGGAACGGTCGAGTTCCGGCTCTTCCAGTTCGATGCCCCTGCGGACGGCAAGCAGAACGGACTCCACGCCGGACAGCTCAAGAGTTACATTCAGCTCTGCCTCGCCCTGAGCCAGATGGCAAAGACAGTCAGAACCGCAAGCCCCAAGCCCCAGCAGAACGAGAACCCCAAATACGCAATGCGCACTTGGCTCCTCCGCCTCGGCTTTATTGGTGACGAGTTCAAGACCGCAAGAGAACTCCTCACGAAGCGCCTGGATGGGGATGCAGCCTTCCGCAGCGGCAGAGCAGCCGCTTGAAGGACGCAGCCCAGAGGCCCCCGAACCCGCTGATGGCGGGCTTTCGGTGGTAGAAGGCAACTTCGGAAAGGAGTATTTTTTATGGAAAAACGCTATTACATCGCTTACGGCAGCAACCTCAATGTCCGTCAGATGCGGATGCGCTGCCCGTCGGCACGGATCATCGGCACATCGGTTCTCAAGGATTACGAACTGCTTTTCAAGGGCAGCAAAACAGGCTCTTACCTTACGGTGGAAAAGAAGTCTGGCGTCTCAGTTCCTGTTGCTGTATGGGAAGTCACCGCAGAGGATGAAAAAGCCCTGGACCGTTACGAGGGCTTCCCGAACTTCTATTACAAGAAGGAGTTGACCCTACCAATCAAGGGTATCCGCACGGGCAAAATCCGTAAGCGCCGGGTATTCGTGTACATCATGCATGAGGACAGGCCCATCGGCATTCCGTCCATTCCTTATATGCAGACCTGCATCCAGGGCTACGACGATTTTGGCTTTGACCGACTTGTGCTGATAGACGCTTATCTCAAATGTGGGGAGGAACATCATGAGGGAAAATAAAAGCATCCGAATATCGGTCTGTCCCAGGTGCGGGCAAGCTTACCGGGAGCATCCGGCTCTTTCAAGACTCGACAACGAAACACTCATCTGCCCGGATTGTGGCACACGGGAGGCACTTGATTCCATCGGCGTAAAACCGGATGAGCAGGAGCAGATCATCGCCTCCATTCACCGCTGCCGCCAGCCGGAATAACGCTGTAAAATACACAGTTTTTACTCCGAATGATCGTGTACTATATGCCTCCGAAATGACTGGATATATCCCAGACATGACGGTAATATACACTCACAACAAAACAAACGGAGGTACACGATTATGTGGAAAGAAGGCAGCATCAGAGTTAACGGTGAGGTTTTTCACTACTGGATGAAGCAGTATGACAAAGGCTCCGAGTGGGGTATCGCGGGCGGACGCATTTCCAAGCTGATGCTCAAGCGGGACGGCAAAATCGTCTGCAACTATGACAGAGGCTGGGACATCGAACCCGCCGATGAAAACACACAGCTTGCGCTGGAGCTTCTGCTCCACAGCGAGAACTGGTAAAAATCAGAATTTCAAAGCAACGGCTCCGAAAGGGGCTGCTGCTCGTTGTACGGAAGGTCGCACCGATTTCGGTGGTGGCTATTTTTATACCTTGGAGGTGGTCTCTACGAGAAAACTGAAAACATATAAGCCCACAAGGTTCATGGAGAAAACCTCCCACTACGATGCGGATGCCGCAGACTATGCCGTCATGTTCATTGAAAGCCTCTGCCACACCAAAGGTACCTGGGCGAGAAAGCCATTTGAACTTATCGACTGGCAGGAGCAGATCATTCGAGACATTTTCGGTGTCCTCAAGCCGAATGGCTATCGACAGTTCAATACAGCATACATTGAAATTCCAAAAAAGCAAGGCAAGTCGGAGCTTGCCGCAGCGGTAGCCCTTCTGCTCACCTGCGGCGACGGAGAGGAACGCGCCGAGGTATACGGCTGCGCCGCCGACCGTCAGCAGGCGTCCATCGTTTTCAATGTGGCGGCTGATATGGTGCGGATGTGTCCGGCACTTTCCAAGCGGGTCAAGATACTGGATTCCCAGAAGCGGCTCATCTATCAGCCGACGGGCAGTATCTACCAGGTGCTCTCTGCCGATGTGGGCAACAAGCACGGCTTTAACACTCACGGCGTGGTATTTGACGAGCTGCACACCCAGCCCAACCGCAAGCTCTTTGATGTCATGACGAAAGGCTCCGGCGACGCCCGTATGCAGCCGCTGTATTTCCTCATCACCACGGCCGGCAACGATACGAAGTCCATCTGCTACGAGATCCACCAGAAGGCCAAGGACATCATCGAGGGACGCAAAATCGACCACACCTTCTATCCCGTTATCTACGGTGCGGAAGAATCAGATGATTGGACGGACCCGAAGGTCTGGAAGAAGGCCAATCCCTCCCTCGGCATTACAGTTGGTATCGACAAGGTCAAAGACGCCTGCGAGTCCGCCAAGCAGAACCCAGGCGAAGAGAACTCCTTCCGACAGCTGAGACTTAACCAGTGGGTGAAACAGGCGGTGCGCTGGATGCCGATGGACAAGTGGGACAAATGTGAGTTCGCCGTCAGCGAGGACGATCTGGAAGGCCGCGTCTGTTACGGCGGTCTGGACTTGTCCTCCACAACGGATATTACAGCATTCGTTCTGGTGTTTCCACCGGAGGACGAGGACGACAAGTACATCATCCTGCCGTACTTCTGGATACCGGAGGACAACCTCGACCTTCGAGTCCGGCGTGACCATGTGCCATACGATGTGTGGGAACGGCAGGGCTTTTTACAGACCACCGAGGGCAATGTCGTTCACTACGGCTACATCGAGAAGTTCATCGAAAGCCTGGGCGAACGCTTCAACATCCGGGAGATCGCCTTTGACCGTTGGGGTGCTGTGCAGATGGTGCAGAACCTTGAGGGCATGGGTTATACGGTCGTTCCTTTCGGACAGGGCTTCAAGGATATGTCCCCGCCCACTAAGGAACTGATGAAACTGGTGCTGGAGCAGAAAATTGCCCACGGTGGACACCCCGTCCTCCGCTGGATGATGGACAACATCTTCATCCGCACAGACCCTGCAGGCAACATCAAACCGGACAAAGAAAAATCCACAGAGAAAATCGACGGTGCCGTGGCGACCATTATGGCACTCGACCGCGCTATTCGCTGCGGCAATGAGAATGTAGAGAGCGTATACGACACAAGGGGCCTGCTGTTTATCTGAAATTGTAAACTTCTTGCGAACTGCTTGCATATCGCAAGCAAAAGTGGTATACTATATTCGCAAGGAGGCGATAAACTATGGCAAGAACTTCTAATGTATTCGCGCGTGTAGAGCCTGAAATCAAAGAGCAGGCAGAACAGGTGCTTGATCAATTGGGAATCCCCATGTCCAATGCGGTCAGTATGTTTCTTCGGCAGATCGTTCTGCAGCGTGGCATTCCGTTTGAAATGAAACTGCCGGAGCGCAAACCGGTGGCTTTCGGATCTTTAACAAAGGAGCAGCAGGATGCAGAGCTTGAGAAAGGCATGGCAGATATCCGTGCCGGTCGCACCCATTCCGCACAGAGCGTCATGGATGAACTGAAAAGGGATTACGGCGTATGAATTGGGAAGTAGAATTCACCGATCAGGCAAGGCGCGACCTACGGGATATTCTGGACTACATCTCCTATGAATTGCAGGAACCGCAGGTCGCAGTAAAACTGGTGCGGCAGATCACAAAAGAGATCCTCTCTTTGGAGCAGATGCCCATGCGGTATCGGCTTTATGATGAGGAACCTTGGAAAAATCAAGGCTTGCGCTGTTTCCCGGTCAAGAACTATCTCATTTTCTACTACCCGGACGAAACCCAAAACACGGTTTATGCCGTCCGTATAATTTATGGTGGACGGGACATCAGCCGTCAACTGAGCGAAACCGAAACGATCTGAATTCAACACAACGAGAGCATCTGTCTACGGACAGGTGCTTTTCTTTTGCCCATTTTGAAGGAGAGTGATTTAGGTGGGTATTTTTTCAGGGCTGTTCAAATCCAGGGACAAGCCCCAAAACCGCACGACGGGAAGCAACTACGCCTTTTTCTTCGGCGGCACGACCTCCGGTAAAGCGGTAACAGAACGCTCCGCCATGCAGATGACCGCTGTGTACTCCTGCGTCCGCATCCTGTCGGAGGCTGTGGCGGGACTGCCGCTGCATCTTTACAAATACACGGACAGCGGCGGCAAAGCTATAGCACTTGACCATCCGCTCTACCGCTTGCTCCACGATGAGCCGAACCCGGAGATGAGCTCCTTTGTATTCCGAGAAACGCTCATGACGCACCTGCTCCTCTGGGGCAACGCTTACGCTCAGATCATCCGAAACGGCAAAGGTGAAGTGGTGGCGTTGTACCCACTTATGCCCAACCGCATGGAGGTCAACCGGGACAAGAACGGCAAGCTCTACTACCTCTATTCCACCCAGTCCGATGATGCACCCACCATGAAAGGCTCAACGGTCTATCTTGACCCATCCGAAGTGCTTCACATTCCCGGTTTGGGTTTTGACGGCTTGGTGGGCTACAGTCCCATCGCTATGGCAAAGAACGCCATTGGCATGGCGATTGCCTGCGAGGAGTACGGTGCAAAATTCTTCGCCAACGGTGCCGCTCCGGGCGGTGTGCTGGAACACCCCGGTACGATCAAAGACCCTCAGCGTGTGCGTGAAAGCTGGCAGTCCACCTTCGGTGGCAGCGGTAACGCCAATAAGATCGCCGTGCTGGAGGAAGGCATGAAATACACGCCTATCGGCATCTCGCCGGAGCAGGCACAGTTCCTCGAAACACGCAAATTCCAAATCAATGAGATCGCTCGAATTTTCCGAGTCCCGCCCCACATGGTCGGGGATCTGGAAAAGTCGAGCTTTTCTAATATTGAGCAGCAGTCCCTTGAATTCGTGAAATACACCCTTGACCCTTGGGTCATCCGCTGGGAACAGTCTATTCAGCGGTCACTCCTCTCGCGGGATGAAAAAGCGGCGTATTTCGTGAAGTTCAATCTGGAAGGCTTACTGCGCGGCGATTACCAGAGCCGCATGAATGGGTACGCCATTGGTCGTCAGAATGGGTGGATGTCAGCAAATGACATCCGTGAGCTGGAAAACCTCGACCGCATCCCGGCAGAGGACGGCGGCGACTTATACCTCATCAACGGCAATATGCTCCCGCTGCAAAACGCCGGAGCTTTTGCAAATATCAACACCGATAACGGAAAGGAGGAAAAATCCGATGAAGAAGTTCTGGAATTGGAAAAACAGGACAGTGACCAACGAGGAGACGCAGGAACAGATCCAAGAGAGAACCCTGTTCTTAAACGGCACGATCGCTGAGGAGAGCTGGTTTGACGATGAAATCACGCCGCAGCTTTTCAAGGATGAGCTGATGTCCGGCGCCGGGAATATCACTGTCTGGATCAACTCGCCCGGTGGTGACTGCGTGGCAGCCGCCCAAATCTACAATATGCTGATGGACTACCACGGTGACGTCACAGTCAAGATCGACGGTATTGCCGCCTCTGCCGCATCCGTCATTGCGATGGCAGGTACGAAGGTGCTCATGTCACCCACGGCGCTCATGATGATCCACAACCCCTTGACGGTCGCTATCGGTGACAGCGAGGAGATGCAGAAGGCAATCGATATGCTCTCCGAAGTCAAGGAAAGCATCATCAATGCCTACGAGATCAAGACCGGCCTGTCCCGTGCCAAGCTCAGCCACCTCATGGATGCCGAGACCTGGATGAATGCCAACAAGGCTGTGGAGCTGGGCTTTGCCGATGATTTGCTGTTCAAGGCAGACGGTGAAAGCGCCGCTGCGGAGGACAGCTTCGTGTTCAGCCGCAGAGCCGTCACCAACTCGCTCATGTCCAAGGTCAAGAGCCATCACACCCCGTCCGAACTTGCGAAACCCGCAGGCACACCCATCTCCGAGCTCGAAAAGAGACTCGCACTTATCAAACCTTAAGGAGGATACAAACAATGAGTAAGATCAACGAACTGCGCGCACAGCGTGCAAAGACCTGGGAGCAGACGAAGGCGTTCCTCGACTCCCACAGAAGTGACAAAGGCGTCCTCTCTGCTGAGGACACCGCCACCTATGAGAAGATGGAACAGGAGATCGTCGACCTCGGCCGTGAGATCGAGCGCCAGGAGCGTTTGGACGCTTTCGAGCGCGAGCTGAACACTCCGGTCAATACGCCCATCACCCAGAAGCCCGATACGGCAAAGGTGGACACCAAGACCGGCCGTGCCTCCGACACCTATAAGAAGGCGTTCTGGGCGCAGGCACGTACCAAGGGCGGTATGCTGACCGCAGAGATCCGCAATGCTCTGCAGGAAGGCGTGGACAGCGAGGGCGGTTACCTCGTCCCCGATGAATTTGAGCAGACGCTGGTGCAGTCTCTCGAAGCCGAGAATGTGGTCAGAAGCCTGGCTCATGTCATCACCACTGCCTCCGGCAGTCACAAGATCCCCATCGTCGCCACCAAGGGCACTGCCGCCTGGGTCGATGAGGAAGGCACCATTCCCGAAGGCGATGATGCTTTCGGTCAGCAGCTCATCGGCGCACACAAGGTCGCTACCATGATCAAGGTGTCCGAGGAGCTTCTGAACGACTCTGCCTTTGACCTGGAAGCCTACTTCCGCACCGAGTTCGCCCGCCGTATCGGCAACAAGGAGGAAGAGGCGTTCCTCACCGGCGACGGCAGCGGCAAGCCCACGGGTATTTTCAATGCCACTGGCGGCGGTCAGCTTGGCGTCACGGCCGGTTCTGCGACCGCCATCACCGCCGATGAGCTCATCGACCTGTTCTACTCTCTGAACAGCGCCTACCGCAAGAACGCCGTGTGGCTTCTGAATGACTCCACCATGAAGAACATCCGCAAGCTGAAGGACTCCAACGGCCAGTATCTGTGGCAGCCCGCTCTGCACGAAGGCGGTTTTGATACGCTGCTCGGCAAGCGTATCTACACCTCTCCCTACGCGCCAGAGCTGGCAGCCGGTCAGAAGACCGTTGCGTTCGGTGACTTCAACTACTACTGGATCGGCGACCGCCTTGGTATTACCTTCAAGCGTCTGAACGAGCGCTTTGCGGAGACCGGTCAGATCGGTTTCATCGCATCCAAGCGCCTGGACGGCAAGCTCATTCTGCCCGAAGCTATCAAGGTGCTGCAGCAGAAGGGCACTGCCTCTTCCGGCACCTAATGAAAGGAGGCGGCGGTGATGGACGAGCTTCTTTCCAAAGTGAAAGCCAACCTTATCCTGGAACACACGGCGGATGATGCCTTGCTGAAAAGCTACATCACCGCCGCTGTTTCTTACGCCGAAAGCTACCAGCACATCCCGGAGGGCTATTACACGGAGAACCCCATGCCTCCCACCACAGAGCAAGCCGTCATCATGCTGTCGTCCCACTTCTACGAAAGCCGGGACGGCAGCACGGGCGGCTTCTTTGCGGATAACACCGGCGCGGCACAGCAGGTGTGGAACACGGTCAATCTGCTGCTACGCTTGGATAGGCGGTGGCAGGTATGAGTTTCGGAAAAATGAACGGCTCTGCCGATATCGTAGAAACCCGTCAAATCAAGGACGGCGAAGGCTTCATCCATTCCGAGAATGAAGTCCTCGCTTCCGTCCGTGTGTACCGAGAAGGTCGGCATGGCTCTCAGCGCTGGGCGAACCTCGCAGCATTCAGCGAAGCGACCGACCTGTTCCGTTTTCGGTGTATTCCGGGGCTGACGGTCACTACCGATCATTTTCTCATCTGCGATGACTGTCGCTACGACATTGTGTCCGTGGAGGATGTAAAGGGGCGTGGGATGTACATTGAGGTGCTGGCAAAGAAGGAGGTGCCGACCGTTGGCTAAGTGCGACATGAAAATGCCGGAGGATTTCCTTCTGAAGATTTCCAATCTCGGCAGCAACTTTGACAGCGTTGCGGATACCGTCCTGCAGGTCGGTGGCGAGGTGGTGCTGAAAAAAGTCAAGAGCAATCTCTCCTCCGTTATTGGCAGAGGGACAAAGTTCAAATCCCGCACCACGGGCGAACTGGAAGGTGCGCTTGGCCTTTCTCCCTCCAAGCTGAACCGGGACGGTAACCACGACATCAAGGTCGGCTTCGCAGAACCCCGCTCGGACGGCAGCAGCAATGCCAAGCTGGCCAACATCATCGAATACGGCAAGCATGGTCAGCCTGCGAAGCCGTTTCTGAAGCCTGCGAAAACGGCATCCCGGCAGGAATGCATCGATGCCATGACCAAGGCGCTGGATGAGGAGGTGGAAAAGCTGTGAGTCTTCTATCCGATTTACAAACCATCGCCGAGCATTGCGGTGTTCCAGTGGAAACGGGTGTGTTCTCCGGCAAAGCACCGGACACCTATCTGGTCATCACGCCGCTGTCGGACAGCTTTGAGCTTCATGCAGACAACGCTCCGGGCTGCGAAACACAGGAGGCCCGGCTGTCCCTCTTCACAAAGGGCAGTTACACCAAACTGAAAAATGACCTTGTCCGCGCCTTGCTGGGTGCGGATTTTTATATTACCGACTGCCGGTACATCGGCTTTGAGGCCGAAACCGGCTACCATCACTACGCCATTGATGTGGCGCAAATCTACGAACTGGAGGAATAAGTTATGGCGACTATCGGTCTTGACAGACTGTATTACGCAAAAATCACCGAGAACGACGCCGGTGAGGAAACCTACGGTACGCCGTCCCAGCTTGCCAAAGCCATCTCCGCTGACCTTTCGGTGGAACTGGCAGAGGCAACTCTATACGCCGACGACGGTGCTTCGGAGATCGTAAAGGAATTCAAATCCGGCACGCTCTCCCTCGGCATTGATGATATCGGCTCTGCGGCGGCATCCGACCTCACAGGTGCGACCATCGACAAAAACAAGGTACTCATTTCTGCATCCGAGGACGGCGGCGACCCTGTGGCGGTGGGCTTCCGCGCCAAGAAGTCCAACGGCAAGTACAAGTATTACTGGCTCTACCGAGTGAAATTCGGTATTCCGGCGACGAACCTTGCCACCAAGGGCGACAGCATTACCTTCTCCACGCCGACCATTGAAGGCACCATTCTGCGCCGCAACAAGGCGGACGCAGGCGGCAAACACCCGTGGAAAGCGGAGGCACTGGAGAGCGATGTGACCGCTGTGACTATCACGAACTGGTATAAGGAAGTCTATGAGCCGACCTATACCACGACACCCGAAAAACAGGGTTAACGGAGGTAACGCACAATGGATAACGAAAGAACCGCAGTCATCACCATCGGTGATGAGGAATATACGCTGCTCCTCACGACCAAGGCAACCAAGGAGATCGCCGGTCGCTACGGTGGGCTGGAAAACCTCGGTGAAAAACTCATGAAATCCGAGAACTTTGAAATGGCCATCGGCGAGATCGTGTGGCTGATTACGCTTCTGGCGAATCAGAGCATCCTCATCCACAATCTCAAAAACAAGGATGCGCCCAAGGAAACGCTCACCGAGGAAATGGTGGAGTTGCTCACTTCGCCTCTCGACCTTGCCGGATACAAAACCGCCATTACGGAAGCGCTCTATAAGGGCACCAAGCGGAATGTGGAAAGTGAGAAAGACGCAAAAAACGCGCAAGTCGGGTAACGGTCTCCGATGCGGAGCTGTTTACCCGGCTTCTTTATTACGGCCTTGCCCACCTGCATCTCAGCCAGGATGAGGTGTGGCTGATGCCGTTTGGCCTGCTGTTGGACTTATGGGAGTGTCACAAGCAGTATAACGGACAGGCTGTTCCTGCTCACGAACACTACATCGACGATATTATCCCGGACGGCATTTAAGGAGGTGACGGTACATGGCAGACAGTTTCGGACTGAAGATCGGTCTTGAGGGCGAAAAGGAGTTCAAAAAAGCGCTGGCGGACATCAACCAGTCCTTCAAGGTGCTCGGCTCCGAAATGAAGCTCGCCACCTCTCAGTTTGATAAAAACGATAAATCCGTGGAGGCACTCGCCGCACGGAACAAGGTGCTGCGAAAAGAGATCGATGAGCAGACAACAAAAATCGACACTCTTCGCAAGGCTCTGCAGAATGCCGCCACCTCTTTCGGAGAGAACGACCGCCGCACCCAGAACTGGCAGATCCAACTCAACAATGCCGAAGCCGCCCTCAACGATATGAATCGTGAGCTGGACGAGAACGAGAAAGCCATCAAAGAGGGCGGCAAAGCTGCGGAGGAATCCGGCAGTAAGTTTGAAGGCTTCGGCAAGGTTCTCAAAACCGTAGGTGTGGCACTCGGTGCTGTGGCCGTTGCCGCAGGTGCCGCCGCCGTGAAGCTCGGCAAAGATGTCATCGCCGCCTATGCAGACTATGAGCAGTTGGTCGGCGGCGTGGATACCTTGTTCAAGGACTCCTCGCAGGAGATCCAGCGGTATGCCGCCAACGCATACAAAACGGCAGGACTCTCTGCCAATGAGTACATGGAAACGGTCACGGGCTTCTCCGCAAGCCTGATCCAGTCTCTCGGCGGCGATACCGAGAAAGCCGCAAAGTATGCGGATATGGCAATCACGGATATGTCCGACAACGCCAATAAGATGGGTACGGATATGTCCTCCATTCAGAATGCCTACCAGGGTTTTGCCAAGCAGAACTACACGATGCTCGACAACCTCAAGCTCGGCTACGGCGGCACAAAGCAGGAAATGGAGCGACTGCTTGCCGATGCGGAGAAGATATCCGGCGTTAAATACGACATATCTTCCTATGCAGATGTGGTGGAAGCCATTCACGTCATGCAGGAAAGTATGGATATTGCGGGTACGACCGCCAAGGAAGCGGAAGCCACCATTTCCGGCTCTGTCAATGCACTGAAATCCGCCGTGTCGAACCTCATCGTAGGCTTTGGTGATGCGGACGCTGACATGGAGCTGCTGTGCAACAACATGGTGGATGCCTTCAAGACCGTGGTGGCGAACATCACCCCGGTTATTGAGAACATCGTGGCGGCTCTGCCCACGGCGCTGGATGCTCTACTGACGGCTGTGGGTGAACTGCTGCCCACCCTGCTGGAAGCAGTCACCGAACTGTTCTCGCAGGTGCTGGAAACGCTGCTTTCTTTGCTTCCGCAGCTTATCCCGGCGGCGGTGTCCGCGCTCATGACCATCGTGAACACGCTGATTGAGAATCTGCCCCTGCTTATCGAGGCGGCGGTTCAGCTGGTGTCTACACTGGTGACAGGCATTGCGGATGCACTGCCCACGCTCATCCCGGCAGCGGTGCAGGCTATCGTCACCATCGTGCAAGGACTGGTGAACAGCCTGCCGATGCTCCTGGATGCTGCGCTGCAGCTTATCACGGGACTGGCGCAAGGACTTCTGGACGCAATACCCGTGTTGATCGCCGCTCTGCCGGAGATCATCAACGGCATCATTACCTTTTTACTGGACTCCATCCCGCAGATCATTGAAACGGGCATTCAACTTCTGACCTCGCTTGTTGCCGCATTGCCGGATATCATTATGGCAATCGTGGAAGCCATTCCGAAAATCATTGACGGTATTATCAACGCGGTGCTGAATGCGATACCGCTCATTATTCAAGCGGGCATCGACCTGCTGATTTCTCTCATTCAAGCCCTGCCGCAGATCATCACGACTATCGTGCAGGCCATTCCTCAAATCATCTCCGGCATTGTCAATGCCCTCATCGGAAACATCGATAAAATCATCATGGCAGGTGTGCAGTTGTTCGTTGCGCTGATTGAAAACCTGCCCACCATCATCGTAGAGATCGTCAAAGCCGTGCCGCAGATCATTGCGGGCATCGTGAAAGCATTCGGCTCTCTCATGTACAAAATCGTGGAGATTGGCGGCAACATCGTAAAAGGTCTGTGGAGCGGTATTACCCAGCTTGCCTCATGGCTGTGGGACAAGGTGTCCGGGTGGATCTCCTCCATCTGGGACGGCATCTGCGATTTCTTCGGTATCCATTCGCCCTCAAAGGAAATGGCATGGGTCGGTGAAATGCTGGTCAAGGGTCTTGCAGGCTCCATTGACGACAACGGCGATGAAGCGGTCAAAGCCGCAGAAGGAATGGCAGAGGACATCAACGGCGTCATGGGCGACCTTGCTCACGATATGCAGACGGCTCTGCCCACCGACTTTGACGTGAACGGCTCTATCCGCACAGCAGTGGACGGTCTGACCGGCAAGGCGGCGTCCGTTTTCACCATCGCTCTGAACATCGCCACCTTCAACAATTACAGCAGCGAGGACATCCGTCAGCTCACCAATGAAGTCATGGAAACGGCGAACCAGTTCGCCCAGCGGAAAGGAGTGGTATTCGCATGACCTATTTTACCTACAACGGCCGCAGTTCCGCTGATTTCGGTCTGCATATTGAGAAAAAGGATGTGTTCTCCGCACCAAGCTATGATGCGGAGTTCATCTCCATTCCCGGCAGAAGCGGTGACATCATCAATCCGAACCGCCGCTTTGCCAACATCAAGGTGACCTACACAGTGTTCCTCGCTCGGAAGAATATAGCCGCACTTGCCGCTGTCCTGCGGGACATCAAGGGCTGGCTGTATTCCGAGCCGGACAGATACCATGAAATCACCGACTCTTACGATGCGGAGTATTTCCGCTACGGTGTCATCTCCGGCAATCTGGACATTGAGGAGCAGCTGAACAAGGTCGGCTGCTTTACCGTGACTTTCAACTGCAAGCCCTTCAAATACAGCTTTGCGGGACAGCAGACGGTGTCGGCTGACGCTTCCGAACTGACGATTACAAATCCCACTGCTTTTGAGAGTCGACCATATATTAAGCTCTATGGCAGCGGTACGGTGGTAATAATGATACAGCCCCAAGGTCGAGGTATGATGATTTCCAATCTGGATGAGTACATCGAGATCGACAGTGAGCTGATGAACTGCTTCAAAGGCACCACGCTCAAAAACGATACAGTCAAAGGAGCGGAATTTCCAGTTTTCAAGTCGGGTGTTTGCACAATTAACTGCACTGGTGATGTGTCAAGGATCGAGGTCATTCCGAGGTGGTGCTGTCTGTAAGGTCGTTCCCGATTGTAAGCGGTAGAAAAATTCAAAAAGGTATGGTATAATATTTTTGAATAAGAACTATACAATTAAGTTTTTAAAGCCGATAAGCTCTATTTTGAAAGGGATAATGAATTTGAAAAACAGAGCAAAGGAGGTCGTTAAGTGTCAAAGTTTGATTTCAAGAAGAAGTATCTTATCATTTATTTGTGCCTGATTGTTTTCGACGCCTTTCTTATGCTGTGCCGCTGGTTGGAGCATATTGTCCCGAATGTGCGCCTGCTGCCGGACTTTTTGCTTGACCATATTACCAATTTTGCACTTTGTATGCTGCTCCTATTGATTTTCGGAATTACCGTTCTGTCCTTTGGTGGAAAGTTTAGAGGCATTACGGCAGTGGCATTGGTAACAAGTGTATTAAACATTGGGTATGAGTGTTTTATTCCAATACGGAATACCCCCGACATTCTGGACGCCGTGTTCGGCGTTATCGGCGTTGCAGTCGCATACATTTTTCTGATACTGCTCAGGAAAAACGGACTGATTGTCAAATAGGGCACCTGACATCTTTAAAATTGCAAACCCACCTACTCTTATTTTCGGAGGTATATTATGAATAATAAAACAAAACAAGGCGGGCTTGGCATCGTATCCGTTCTGACGATTATCTTTATTGTGCTGAGGCTGTTGGGAGTTATCAAGTGGAGTTGGATATGGGTGCTTTCGCCCATATGGATTTCCGCAGTGATTGTGGTCGCTGTGTTTTCTGTCATCCTGATTGGCGGAAGGATTAAAAAGGGAAAATGGTGATCTCGGCTAATGCATTTCAGCGGAGAAAAAGCATAGGTGATCATTTGAAAGCTTTATTTCGACACAAGATTTTTCTGCATTAAGCGCCTTTGGTTGCACTTTGGTATCTTTAATTGTTTTTTTCAAGACAAACAGAAAGCAACATCAGTGATTTTTTGATACCACATAATAAATATAGTTTTGCTCAACCACCGTGGAGTAATCCCCAGTGGTATTTTTATGCCCGGAAGGAGGTGGTTTTCATGATTCCGGTGCTTTATCCACCCAACGCTGCTGACTTTTCGACATTCGGCCTTGGTGTGCTGACGGACACTGTCTCCTGCGAAGTCACTGAGGAAAGAAACGGCATATTCGAGTGCCTGCTCAAATACCCGGTCAGCGGTCAGCACTATGGGCTTATCACCAAGGAGTGCATCATCAGGGCAAAACCAAACGACACCGCCGCCGACCAGGCATTCCGCATTTACCGTATCACGAAGCCGCTCAACGGTATCGTCACCATCTACGGTCAGCACATCTCCTATGACCTCGCCAATGTGCCGGTGCTTCCGTTTTCGACAGAAAGCCGATCTCCGCAGCTCATCCTCTCGCAGCTTCTTGCAGGAGATACACGCTTTACCGGCTGGACGGACTACTCGGATGCAAAGGCATTTTCCGTCACCCAACCGAAAAGTGTCCGAGCCTGCCTTGGCGGTACGGAAGGATCCATGCTCTCCAAATGGTACGGTGAGTTTGAGTGGGACAACTTCACGGTGAAGTTCCATTCGCACCGCGGGCAAAAGACCGGCGTGGTCATTGAATACGGCAAGAACCTCACCGCATTGGAGCAGGACGAGGACAACAGCGGTGTGTATACCGCACTGCTCCCGTATGCCGTATACACCCCGGAAGACTCGGACACCGAAACGGTGGTCACGCTGCCGGAGGTAACGCTCCCGATTGTTACCTCAGAAATCATCCGCGATAAAACCCTCATCATGGATTTTACCGATCAGTTCGGCAGCGACACCGTTATCACGGAAGAAGCACTACGCACCAAGGCAAGCAGCTATATCAATGCAAATCCGCTGGGGACGACTATCCCCACGGTGAAGGTATCCTTTGAACCGCTCTGGAAACAGCCAGAGTATTCGGCACTCCTGGAGCGGGTCAATCTCTGCGATACCGTCACCATCCGGCACTCGCTTCTGGGTGTCAGTGTGTCGGCTATGGTCATTGAAACCGTGTACGACACCCTCGCCGAGCGGTACAAGAGCATTTCCCTCGGTCAGAGCAAGTCCAGCATGATCACCACCATCTCCGAGGTGCAGTCCTCGGTTGATAAGATGGAATCCACGGTAGGACGCTTTCCAAAGCTGCTCCAAACCGCCATCGGCAAGGCCACCGGGCTTATCACCGGCCAGAGCGGCGGCTATGTGGTCATTCACACCAGCGAGGAAAACGGACAACCTTATGAGCTGCTCATTCTGGACGCTCCCTCTATTGACGATGCCGTGAATGTCTGGCGGTGGAATGTGGGCGGTCTGGGCTTTTCCCGTAACGGCTACAACGGTCCCTACGAAACCGCCATCACGGCGGACGGTCAGATCGTCGCGGACTTCATCACCTCCGGCTCCTTGGTGGCGAATATTATCAAGGCCGGTGTTATCCAGTCACAGGATGGCTCGTCTTATTGGGATTTGGAGAGCGGCGAAGTCGTGCTTCGTGCCTACGCCACCAGCAAGGAGGTCACCGAGGTCAGCGACCGCATTACTACCATCGAGGAGCAGAAAATGCTCCGGCTCGTCATCATCTCGTCCAACGGGAACATCTTCAAGAACGGCAATGTAAAAACGCTGCTTTCCGCCAAGGTGTACTCCTGGGACGAGGACATCACCGATACGCTGGATGCCAACCAGTTTATCTGGACAAGGGTGTCGGAGGATACGGAAGCGGACAAAGTCTGGAATGAACAGCATTTCGGCGGTGCAAAGTCCGTGGTCATTACCGGTGCGGATGTCAAAGTTCGTGCCACTTTTTATTGTGACCTCATCGACACCACGACCAGGCAGAGCCTGTTATAACGGAGGAATTTACTATGGCAACCGCAGAACCCACAACAGGAACCGACACAGCGCCCATTCCTGATACAACAACTTTAAAGGAGGCTTCTCACATGAGCAAAGCACAAGGCCAGTTTACCATCATCGACTACAATGACGCACTGACGCTGACGGGGTACATCGGCTCGAACCTCGCCAAGACTCAGATGTATAACCCCGACAACGGCAGTTACACCCCCGACTGGAAAACGAAGAACCTCGTTCTGACACCCAGTCTGTATGTCATCGGCACCACCGCCGACCAGATCGCCACAGCCAATGTCACCTCGGTCAAGTGGTATGTGGGCGACAGTAACACCGCCATCTCCGCAGGCACGAACTATGGACTGAGCGGTGCCAAGAGCCACATCCTCACGGTCAAGGCCAATGTCATGGCGGAACTGCCCGGCATCGACTACCGCTGTGTCATCACCTACAAGGACGAAAGCACCGGTCTGTCGCTGACCCATCCGCTGACCATTTCCTTCTCCCGTGTGGTCAACGGCTCCGGCATCGTTGACCTGCTGGTCACCACGCCCAACGGAAATGTGTTCAAGAACGAGGAGGTCGCCAGTCTGACCGCCAAGGCCGAGCTGTGGCGTGGTTCTACGGTGGACACCACCAAGGTCAGCTACAAGTGGGCGGTCATGGACGCATCTGTCACTGCTACCTCTTCCACCGGCTATGATGCGGACTTCGGTATCGGCTGGCGCAAGCTCTCGGATACCGCCGACAAATACACCGGCACGGCCACCAATACGCTCACGGTCTACGCCGCAGCGGTGGACAGCTACGCTGTGTTCAAGTGCTGTGCCCAGGACACGGATTCCGCATCCGCTTCTTATAACACGAAGTTTTTCGATGTGGCGACCTTCATCGATAACTCCGACCCGCTGCAGATCATCGTCACCTCCACGGGCGGCGATGTGTTCAAGAACGGTCAGGGCACGACCGTACTGACCGCTGTCTGCTATCAGGCAGGCTCCGAGGTGGACGCAGCCGGAAACGGCAGTTACACCTGGACGAAGTACAACAAGGATGGTGTAGTCGATACCTCTTGGGGAACCAACGGCAGCAAGACCGGCAAGACCCTGTCGGTGTCCAGTGCCGATGTGGATACCAAGGCAACCTTTATGGTCGTTGTGGCACTTTAAGGAGGTGGTGAGATGATCGCATCGGCACAGTTCACGATTATCAGTCTCTGCGATGTGGTCACCTCGGACACACCGCCGGAGAACCCCTATGCGGGGCAGCCTGGGTGGATACTTCCGTGACCCCGCCGGAAACGAAGATATGGGACGGAAACGAATGGGTGGTGCAGAACGACATTGAAACGATTCGCACCACCATCTCCATTCTCACAGAGAAGAATGCGCAGTTTCAGCAAACTATTGACGGTCTGAACAGCTATGTGGCAAACCTCACTGAAACGGTAGAAACCGTATCCAACGACCAAGGCGTTCTGGAGGAGCGGGTGCTGAGTTCCGAAAGCAAAATTTCTCAGCTGCAGCAAACAGTGGATGGTCTTTCCGTCACCATGCAGGAGCAGTACATCGGCGGCATCAACTATGTGCAGAACTCCTCCGGTCTGAACGGCATCACGGACGATTGGAAGTATTCCGGCACGGTGCGGACAGACGCATCTACGGATACGCAGAATAACACTATCTCCGACTCCTGCTTCGTGCTGGGTGCGACCACCTCGCTGTATCAGTACATCCGCGGCGTGCTTCCCGGCACTTACACGGTTTCCGTTCGGGCAAAGAAAACCTCGACCATGTCGGGGTATTTTTATGTGATCTACAACGGCAACAAGACAAAATACCTGTTCAGCCGCAGCGATGCCTTCGGTTGGACAGACTATACCGTGACCCTCACCGATGTGACCGCCCCTACGCTACGCATCTACTGCTACTGCCGGGATGCGTCCATTTACCTTGCCGACATCATGATCACCGAGGGTGCGATTCCCCGCAAGTGGACGCCTGCGCCCAATGAAATCTACACGCAGGAGGTCAAAATCGACAAGCGCGGCATTGAGGTATCCAACAGCGCATCCTCTCAGCGGACGGTCATTACGAACACGGAGTTCGCGGGCTACTACAACGATGAGGTGATCTTCACCCTCAACAAAGACGAAACCCAGACCAAGAAAACCACGGTGGACGGTGAGCTGACCGTGGGAAAAACGAAGTTTGTCCCGATGCCGACAGCGTCCGAGGGGCTGAACATCGTCATTCTGGATTAAGGAGGCAGAACTATGGCAATGACAGGCGGCACCGCCTATCTGGTGAAATCCGAGAAAACAAACTATGGCTCCAACAGCTGGACCACTGACCTGTATATCTATGTGAAGCTGATTTCGCAGAATGTGGTGGCAAACACCTCCACCATTGCGCTGGGTATGTATGTCTACTCAAAATACTCCATCGCATGGTCGGACTTCGGCACGAACGGCACTTCCTATATCGGCACGGCGACCTCCGGTTCCAACTGCTTCACCTTCACCAACGGTCAGAGCGGCAGCGGCACAAAGTGGCTCGTGGAAAACAAACAGGTCACGGTATCTCACAACAGCAACGGTACGCTGACGCTGCCCATCTACTGGCACTGGGGTGTAAACAGCCCATGGGGACAGTACACCGGTCCCTCAGGCAGCTACAATGTGACGCTGACCACCATCGACCGTGCAGCGCCCACCGTAACCTTTACCGTTTCATCCATCACCGCAAACGGCTTCAAAATCTCGGCAAGCTCCACAGCCACGGCAGATATCTGGCAGTACAGCACCAACGGCGGCTCCACATGGACGACCTTTTCTACGACCGCATCCACCAGTGCCAGCGTAACATTGTCATCACTTTCGCCGAACACAAACTACACGGTGAAGGTGCGGGCACGGCGGCAGTATAACCAAGTCTATGGCACGTCCGGCAGCTCCACGGTGAAAACATTGGGCGGTGCGGTGGTGAACAGCGTCAACACAGTGACCGCAGACAATGCCAGAGTGAGCATCACCCTCAATGTCACCGTGTACGAACCGTCTTACATCAATTCTCTGGCGATCAAAAGCGGGAATACGACCATCCTGACCGTTACCGGGCTTGCATGGACGAAGGGTACGGCAAACCGCTCGGTCACCCTGTCATCAGCACAGAGAACCACGCTGCTCAATTGGATGGCCTCGATGAAGTCCTTCACGGGAACCTTTGCCGTTTCCTCCTTCAGCGGCTCAACGCAGATCGGCAGCACCTCAAGCAAGACTGCTACGGTGCAGACCACAGCGGCAAATTCTGGCCCAGCGTTGGATGGGTTCACTTACGCCGACAGCTACACGACCACAAAAAACCTCACAGGCAACGACCAGCTATTCGTTCAGAACTACTCGACCCTCAAGGTCACGCCCGGAACGGCAACTGCAAAAAACGGTGCCAGTATTTCCAACTACACAGCTTCCTGCAATGGGCTGTCATCCTCTAACACTACCGGCTCTGCCTTATCTGTTGGAAAAATCGCCAAGTCCGGCAGCGTAACGGTCACGCTCACGGTCACGGACTCCCGCGGTTATACCGCCAGCGTTTCCCAAACTATTACGGTCATCCCATACGCAAAGCCGAAGGTATCCTCGGTGACACTCCGACGAACCAACGACATTGAAGCGGAAATGCAGCTCAAATTCAGCGGTTCTATTTCCGCTGTGACCGTAGACGGGACGCAGAAAAACAGCGTGGTTTATGTGCGGTATCGGTACAAGAAAACCAGTGAGAGCAGTTACGGCAGCTACACCAGCATCTATTCCGGCACGACAAAAAGCGGAACCTCTTTCAGCTACTCCAATTTGGAACTATGCAGTCTGGATGCAAACAGTTCCTACGACTTCCATTTGCAGATCCAAGACAAGCTCTATTCTTTGAGCAGTCTGGATCTGTATTTTACTGTCCCGCAGGGCACGCCGCTCATTGCGCTTCGGAAAAAGAAGGTCGGCATCAACACGCCGGACCCGCAAGCCACGCTGGATGTGGACGGCAGCATCCACATGAACGGCGTCAATGTCCACGGCAAAATGGGCAGAGTGGACGGCTCGACTACCGACCTCAACAACGTGAAGACTCCCGGCTACTATTTTGCGTATTCCGCTTCCACGGAAAAGCACTTTCCGACCACCACAATCGGTATGTTGGAGGTTTTTCTGCCGGAAAGCTACTTCATTCAGCAGCGGTACACCGTCTATGACGGCTCAAGGATGTATATCCGGGGAAACTACGGCGGCACATGGTCCTCATGGCACACGGTGTCGCTGACCACAGTAACATAAAAATATTTTTTGGAATCAAGGCGCTCTGCAGAGTGCCTTTTTTCATACACAAATTCAACTTTTAAAGGAGGACAAACAACATGAAAGAATTCTGGACGACCATTCAGGTGGTGTTCGCCGGTATCGGCGGCTGGCTGGGATGGTTCTTGGGAGGATGTGACGGCTTGCTTTATGCGCTTCTGGCTTTCGTAGTCATCGACTATGTGACCGGCATCATGTGTGCCGTGGTGGACAAGAAGCTGTCCAGCGAAGTCGGCTTCAAGGGCATTTTCAAGAAGGTGCTCATCTTCGCCCTGGTCGGCATCGGGCATATTCTCGACACCCGCGTCATCGGCAGCGGCTCGGTTATGCGTACTGCCGTCATTTTCTTCTACCTATCGAACGAGGGCGTGTCCCTGTTGGAAAACGCCGCATACCTGGGACTGCCCATCCCGCAGAAGCTGAAATCCGTGCTGGAGCAGCTTCATGACCGCAGTGAAAAGGAGGATGAATAATATGGCTTACACGAACAGCTCTCTGGTGTCCTACACCAAACTCAGCCCGAACCACTCCGGGCAGCGCACCCACAGCATTGACCGCATCACGCCCCACTGCGTGGTGGGTCAGTGCTCAGTTGAAACGCTCGGCAACATCTTCTTGCCGACCTCACGGCAGGCAAGCAGCAACTACGGCATTGGCGTGGACGGCAGGGTCGGAATGTATGTGGAGGAGAAAAACCGCTCTTGGTGCTCTTCCTCCAATGCTAATGACCAGAGAGCCGTCACTATCGAGTGTGCCAGCGACAACACCGAGCCTTACGCTTTTAAGGATGTGGTGTACCAGCGGCTCATTGAACTTTGCACCGACATCTGCAAGCGCAACGGCAAAACCAAGCTGCTCTGGCTGGGAGATAAGGCCAAGACGCTGAACTACACCCCGAAATCCGACGAGATGGTTCTGACCGTCCATCGGTGGTTTGCGAATAAATCCTGTCCCGGCAACTGGATGTATGCCCGTATGGGTGATCTGGCATCCAAGGTCACGGCAGCTCTCGGCGGTGATGTAAAACCTGCCGACACGGTCAAGCCCACACCTGTAGGTATCAAGGCCGGTGACCTCGTGACCATCACGGGCAGCACCTACTATAACGGCAAAGCCATTCCCGGCTGGGTGAAGAAGCTCCGCTGGTATGTGGTAGAGGTCAGCGGCGACCGCACGGTCATCAACAAGGACGAGTCCGGCAGGTACGCTATCATGTCGCCGGTCAAGACCTCTGCACTTGCCGTGGCAGGCACGAAACCCTCCGAGGATTACCGCATCCACACCGTGGTGCATGGTGACACCCTCTGGGCAATCGCCAAGAAGTATCTCGGCAACGGCAGCCGCTATAAGGAAATCGTCAGCCTGAATGGGCTGAAAAGCAATGTCATCTACAGCGGCATGAAGCTGAAGATTCCGAACAAGTAAACCGAACCTATCACACGCCCTCTGCGGATTTTTCCGTGGAGGGCGTTATTTTTTTTGCCCATTTTACCCTGACAAAAGTGCCTTTTCTCTGGGTATAGCGAGAAACGCTATTTCTCAGGAACGAGGTATCACTATGACAGACATGGAACGCTCACGAATTGTGGAACTCCAACACCAGGGCTACGGGTATAAGAAAATATCCGCTATAACAGGGCTACCGCTAAACACAGTAAAGTCCTTTTGCGCCAGGCATCCTGTGCAGATCAAAGAGCTACCGGGCTCAAATGCCCTGTGTCGAAACTGCCTGGCTCCGCTTGAGCAGACACCGCATAAACGGAAAAGGATGTTCTGCTCAGATGCTTGCCGAATGGCGTGGTGGAACGCGCACCCTGAAAGTGTGCAGCGAAAAGCGTACTACACACTCACTTGCCGACATTGCGGGAAGCAGTTTGAAAGCTATGGCAACAGCCATCGGGTGTTCTGCTCCCGTGACTGCTATTTGAAATTCCGCAGGAAGGAGGCCGACCATGAGTGATTACGATAAGCGCCTGTTTGCCTACCAGATGGCGATGGCACTCGCCCGGAGTATGCGTTCCAAGGGGCTGATATCAGCCAAAGAGTACGCTAAGATCGATACAATTATAGCCAAGAAATACGGCATATCTTCGTGTAGTATATTCCGCTGAAATCACTGGATAAATCGTGTTTTTAGAGGTAATATGTCACACACCAAGGGAGGTGAATCAAATGGAGAGAGTTGTAGAAAGGGTCGATGCCCTAATTCCCGCACAGCCGAGAGCTTTGCGTGTTTGCGCGTATGCTCGTGTTTCCACAGGAAAGGATGCTATGTTGCATTCACTGTCCGCTCAAGTCAGTTATTACAGTAAAATGATTCAGAGCCACAACGGGTGGATGTACTGCGGCGTTTACAGCGATGAGGCTGTGACCGGCACAAAAAGAGAAAGAGCCGGGTTTCAGCACATGATTGAGGAGTGCCGCCAAGGGAACATCGATCTTGTTATTACGAAGAGCATATCCCGTTTCGCCAGAAATACGGTGACGCTTCTTCAGACTGTCCGAGAGCTGAAAAGCCTGGGCGTAGATGTGTTCTTTGAAGAGCAGCACATCCACACCATGAGTGCGGACGGTGAGCTGATGATGACCATCCTGGCGTCCTACGCACAGGAAGAGAGTTTGTCAGCCAGTGAAAATCAGAAATGGCGTGTCCGAAAAGCCTTTGAAAACGGAGAAATCATCAACCTCCGCTTTTTGTTCGGCTATGACATCACACCGGGCGGCATTCAGGTGAATGAGAAGGACGCTGCCATCGTCCGAGAGATATTTGCACGGTTCAACGGCGGCGAGAGCATGAGTTCCATCTGCCGTGACCTTGATGCCAGAGGACATAAAGGCGTTCTCGGCGGCACATGGTGTGCGGAGCGGATGCGGAATACCTTATCCAATGAAAAGTACCTCGGCAATGCACTCCTGCAAAAGCAATACCGCAACAACCACATTGAAAAGAAACTGTTACCCAATCGAGGAGAGCTTCCGATGTACTATGCCGAGGGAACGCATGAGCCCATCATCGACCAGGCAACATTTGATAAGGCACAGGAGCGGCTCAGAATGCTGGCGCAGCAGACTGCCAACCGCAAGAAACCGACTCGTTCTGTTTTTTCGGGGCTGATTCACTGCGGACTGTGCGGCAATACCTATAAGCGCGTAACTTACCGAAAAAAGCACTACTGGAATTGCACTGCATTCCAAACCAAAGGTAAATCTGAATGTGCCGCTAAGCGGATTCCAGAAGAAACGCTCGAAGTCCTCACCTGCGAGGTGTTGGGCGCAGTAAGCTTTGACCCCGATATGGTCAGAAGCAAAATAACGGCAATCAGAGCAGAGAAAAGCAATATGGTGGTGTTCTGCATGGACGACGGTTCTGAAATCGTTAAACGATGGAAAGACCGCTCCAGAGCAGAAAGCTGGACGCCTGAAATGAAAGAGCAGGCTCGGCAGCGAGCACTGCAGGCAAGGAGGCACAAGTTATGAGCAGAACAGCAGCACGGTCGGTCACAGTCATTCCGCCGACCATCAATCCGCTGACGCACCTTTCCAAGGTGGCTGTACAAAAACGGCGGGTCGCAGGATACGCAAGAGTGTCCACAGACAGCGATGAGCAGTTCACCAGCTACGAGGCACAGGTGGATTACTACACGCAATACATCAAACGCAATCCCGAATGGGAGTTTGTTAAGGTTTACACCGACGAGGGCATTTCCGGCACGAATACCAAGCATCGCATCGGCTTTAATGAAATGATCGCCGACGCCATGTCCGGTAAAATCGACCTCATCGTCACAAAGTCGGTCAGCCGCTTCGCCCGAAATACGGTCGACAGCCTGGTTACTATCCGCAAGCTGAAAGAAAAAGGCGTAGAAGTCTACTTTGAAAAGGAGAACATTTACACCTTTGACGGCAAGGGCGAACTGCTGCTGACGATTATGTCCAGCTTGGCACAGGAAGAAAGCCGCTCCATATCTGAGAATGTTACCTGGGGACAGAGAAAACGGTTTGCCGATGGAAAGGTCAACCTCCCATACAAGCAGTTCCTCGGCTATCGCAAAGGAGCGGACGGTTTTCCAGAAGTCGTTCCGGATGAGGCAATCGTTGTCCACCGGATTTATACTCGATTCATGGAGGGGTTGACGCCGGGGGCCATTGCAAAGGAACTGACAGCAGATGGGATTCCGACTCCATCGAGAAAACAACGCTGGCAGACCAGTACAGTGGAAAGCATCCTTCAAAACGAGAAATACAAGGGCGCTGCACTCCTTCAGAAATGCTTCACGGTCGATTTCCTCACGAAAAAGAGGAAGGTCAATGAGGGCGAGGTGCCGCAGTATTATGTGGAACACAGCCATGAGCCGATCATTACGCCGGAAGAGTTCGATAAAGTTCAAACGGAGCTTGCACGGCGCAAGCAGATCAGCCGTCAGTACAGCGGAAAGAGCATTTTTTCTTCCCGCATCGTCTGCGGGGACTGCGGTTCCTACTTCGGTTCAAAAGTCTGGAACTCGACCTCAAAATACCGCAGAGTTATCTGGCAGTGCAACGGCAAATTCAAGGGTGAGCACAAATGTGAAACGCCTCACCTGGACGAGGAAACCATCAAAATGCAGTTCGTGGCTGCCCTCAACGCTGTCATTGACAGCAAGGACAGCATCCTCGAGGACTGCCGCTTGATGCAAACCACGCTGACGGACTGCACCGGCATTGACGCAGAAATCGAGAGCCTGCTTGAGGAGATCGATGTGGTGACCGAACTGACAAAGCGTTGCATTGCGGAAAATTCACAGACGGCACAGAATCAGGAAGAATACGCTGCCCGGTACAATGGGTTTGTGGAGCGGTATGAAAAAGCCAAGGCACAGCTTGAGCAGCTCCGCACTACAAAGGCTGCACGGGAAGCCCAAGCAGAAGCCATCGGAGCATTTATGTTTGAGGTGCAGGAATTAGATACCATTACCGATTTTGACGAAAAGCTCTGGCTGACCATCATCGATACGGTAACCGTCCACGCAGACGGACGGATGACATTCAGGTTCCAGGGTGGTAAAACGCTCACTTCTTATTGACAATTCTCTAAATATGCTGTATAATCGGTATATACCGTAAACGAAGGGGACATATCTATGCCAAGACCGCCACGGTGCCGTCGGATTTGTGGCGCACCACAAGTTGAGACATTCTGCCCCGACGGATGTGGGGATAGTGAGCCGATCCTGCTGACGCTGGACGAGTACGAGGTCATTCGGCTGGTTGACTTAGAGCAGCAAACCCACGAGCAGTGTGCCGCGCAGATGGATATTTCCCGCTCTACCGTGCAGGAGATTTACAAAAGCGCACGGCGCAAGATCGCAGCGTGTCTTGTCCACGGGAAACCGTTGCACATCACCGGGGGAAACTACCGCATCTGCGGAGGACAGGAGGTAGCCCACTGCGGCCGCTGCTGCCGGATGCAGAGAGCCAACACAGAAAAATCAGGCAAAAATTGCAAAGGAGATTCCATTATGAAAATTGCAGTTACCTATGAAAACGGTCAAATTTTTCAGCATTTCGGCCACACTGAACAGTTCAAGATTTATGAAGCTGCGGACGGCAAAATCGTCCATGCGGAAGTCGTTGACACCAACGGCAGCGGTCACGGCGCACTGGCAGGCTTCCTGATGCAGCACGGCGTGGACACTTTGATCTGCGGAGGCATCGGCGGCGGTGCGCAGGCAGCTCTGGCCGAAGCGGGCATCAAGCTCTACGGCGGTGTCAGCGGGGACGCTGACGCGGCAGTGAGCGCATTGCTCAACGGAAATCTGGGCTACGATCCCAATGTTCACTGTGACCACCATGACCATGAGCACGGCGAGGCTGGTCACACCTGCGGTGACCACGGCTGCGGCAAGCATAGCTGCCACTGATATGGAACGTACACTGACACAACTTCCGTTTTGGTCATCCTTGACCGAACAGGAGCAAGAAACGCTGCGCCGAAGTGCCTTTGTCCGTCATTATGAAAAGGGTGCGTTCGTGCACAGCAACGACAACGAATGTCTCGGAATGATGTTCGTTCTTTCCGGTGAAATTCGCACCTATCTTCTCTCCGAGGAAGGGCGAGAAGTCACATTGTTCCGGCTGTATCCGGGCGAATTATGCGTGCTTTCTGCCTCCTGTGTGATCAGTCAGATCACCTTTGATACGCAAATGACCGCAGGAATGGATACGGATGTTCTGATCATCCCTGCAAATGTCATCGCTGCACTCAAGGAGAAAAATCTATATGTCCGCTGCTTCCTCTATGAGTTGGCGACGAAACGGTTTTCTGATGTGATGTGGGCGATGCAGCAGATCATGTTCAAGGGATTGGATCGGCGGCTGGCAGAATTTCTCCTTGCCGAAGCGGAGCGCACCGGCTCCGACACGATACGCATGACCCATGAGCAGATCGCCCAGCACATCAGCTCGGCGCGGGAGGCGGTGGCGCGGATGCTCAAAGGCTTCTCGGAGGACGGGCTTGTGGAACTAAGGCGAGGCGCAATCACGCTGCGGGATAAGAACAGACTAAATCGCCTAAAATAAAAAGGAATGTGACTTCGTCACAGAAAAAAATCATAGATTTGCTACAATTTGCTACAATAAAAGCAGAAAAACAGGAAGGAGTATCCACCATGAAAGAAACGAAATACGCAGGGACTCAAACCGAAAAAAACCTGATGGCCGCCTTTGCCGGTGAGTCCGAGGCACGCAACAAGTACACCTATTTTGCCTCCAAGGCCAAGAAGGAAGGCTACGAGCAGATCGCGGCGTTGTTCCTCAAAACCGCTGACAACGAGAAGGAACACGCTAAGCTTTGGTTCAAGGAGCTGAACGGCATTGGTGACACCGCTGAAAACCTTCTCTCCGCCGCTGAGGGCGAGAACTACGAGTGGACGGATATGTACGACGGCTTCGCCAAAACCGCCGACGAGGAGGGCTTCCACGAGCTGGCCCAGCGTTTCCGTCTGGTCGCCGCCATCGAAAAGCACCATGAGGAGCGCTACCGCGCCCTGCTGCACAATGTGGAGATGGCGGAGGTCTTTGCCAAGAGCGAGGTCAAGGTGTGGGAGTGCCGCAACTGCGGGCATATCGTGATCGGCGAGAAGGCGCCGGAGGTCTGCCCGACCTGCAACCATCCCCAGAGCTACTTTGAAATTCACGCAGAAAACTATTAAAGAAAGAAAAGGAGAATCATCATGGAGCAGAAGTTTTACATTTGCAAGCATTGCGGCAACATCATTGCCAAGGTCAAGGACACGGGCGTTCCCGTCATCTGCTGCGGTGAGCCGATGAGCGAGATCGTTCCCGGCACCACCGACGCTGCCATGGAGAAGCATGTCCCTGTCTGGACAGTGGAAAACGGCATCGTTCATGTCAAGGTCGGCTCCGTAGAGCATCCCATGCTGCCGGAGCACTACATCGAGTGGGTATCTCTCCAGACCAAGCAGGGCAATCAGCGGAAAGAGCTGCATCCCGGCGAAAAGCCGGAGGTCTGCTTTGCGCTCTGCGAGGGCGACGAAGTCGAGGCGGTCTACGCCTACTGCAACCTCCACAGTCTGTGGAAAGCGTGATCGTTCCGCGCATGGTATCTTAGAACCAACATAGAGAACTGAATGTCATGTATTGCAGGCAGGAGGCAAACAAGTCATGAAAGCACATAAATATTGGTCAATCGGAGCGGTAATTACCATGTTTGGAACTTTTTGCACTGGATATAAAGGCTCAAAAACAGCGCATAAGTACTTTGCGCTTAGTTCCTTGATCTGCATGGTTATGGCAGTATATACGGGTCATAAAATGATTTCAGGGAATAAGAAAACAAAGAGAGTAAAACAAGCGGAAGCTGTGGATATTATTTGAGTAAGATAGGAATCGTTATTGTTTCTGATGACGATAAAGTCGGGCTAATGTTGTGTACGAAATAAAAAACATCAAAGGAGAATTTCATTATGAAATATGTATGTGATGTGTGTGGTTGGGAATACGATGAAGAAAAGGGCTATCCGGAAGGCGGCATTGCACCGGGTACAAAATGGGAAGATATTCCGGATGATTTTGAATGCCCCTTATGTTCAGTTGGCAAAGATCAGTTTTCTGCGGCTGAGTAAAGAAGTACAACAGGACCTATAAATAAAGAGCTGTGAAGCGGTATCTTACATACTGCTTCACGGCTCTTTCTCGCTTATATAAAAATTTGCCGTAACGTAACCTCGTCACAGAAAAATGCTTTGTCCTGCGGTATGATAAAGCCACAATCAAGAAAGAGGTGGCGAACATGAAAATCAAGCTCAATCCCGATCAGGAGATTGTCAATACCATCCGGGAAGGACTCAAGCGCACCGGCGGATACTGCCCCTGCCGCAGGGAGCGCACAGAGGCAACCAAATGTATGTGCCAGGAGTTTAAGGATCAAATTGCAGATCCGGGCTTCGAGGGATTCTGCCACTGTATGCTCTATTACAAATCCTTGCAGGATTAAGGGAGGAACGCTATGCTGTCAAAGAAACTGGCCGCCGTAGATAAAACGCGGTGCGTGGCCTGCGGCGTGTGTGAAAATACCTGTCCACTGGGGGCCGTCAAGGTGCGCCGGGGCTGCTACGCCGCTGTGGAGGCGGAACGCTGCGTAGGCTGCGGCAAGTGCGCAAAGCTCTGCCCCGTCGGCTGCATTGAGGTGAAAGTGAGGGCTGACGCATGAAAGCAAAGCATTGGTACGATTACCTGTGGGTATATGCCATCATCTATTTTGCACTGGGCTTTTTCAATATCCTGTTCGCGTGGCTGGGCATGATCGATTTTCTTCTGCCGCTGTTCTTAGCCATCTTTGGCGGGAACAAATACTTTTGCAACCACCTCTGCGGACGGGGACAACTGTTTAGTAAACTTGGCGGCGATCTCAAATGCTCCCGCTGTAAGCCCACGCCCCGTTGGATGTCCTCCAAGTGGTTCCGTTACGGCTTTTGCTCTTTTTCCTGACGATGTTCGGCAATATGGCGTTTCAGACCTATCTGGTTGCTGCGGGTGCTGCGTCCCTGCGGGAGGCCATTAAACTGTTTTGGACATTCCGTGTGCCTTGGGGCTGGACTTATACAGCCGGTACAGTCGCTGATTGGGTGGCGCAGTTCAGCTTCGGCTTTTATAGCCTCATGCTGACCTCTCTGCTGCTGGGCCTGATCGTTATGGTGCTCTACAAGCCCCGGACATGGTGTGCGTTTTGCCCCATGGGAACCATGACGCAGGGCATTTGCAAGCTGAAAAACAAAGAATCATAAAAGATCAATGAAAGGAGTCATTCTCATGACTGAACTGAAAATTACTGCTGCGAATTTTGAAAACGAGGTACTGCGTTCCGACAAGCCCGTCCTGCTGGATTTCTATGCGGACTGGTGCGGACCGTGCAAAATGCTCTCTCCCGTACTGCATGAGCTTGCCGAAGAAAAAAGCGGCACGCTCAAGGTGGGCAAGGTCAATGTGGACGAGCAGATGGAGCTGGCGATGCGTTTTCAGGTATCCAGCATCCCGATGCTGGTCGTATTCAAGGATGGAAAGGCCGTTGCCAAATCGCTCGGCTATCGGCCGAAATCGGAAATTGCCGCAATGGTGGAGGGCGCAAGATGAAAGTTGTGATTGTAGGCGGTGTGGCGGGCGGTGCTTCTGCCGCTGCCCGCATCCGCCGTTTGAATGAACACGCGCAGATCATCATGATCGAGCGCAGCGGCTATGTGTCCTATGCCAACTGCGGCCTGCCGTATTATGTGGGTGGTGTGATCAAGGAGCAAGAAGAACTGACACTGCAAACTCCGGAGAGCTTCTGGGATCGCTTTCGCATTGATGTGCGGGTACGGCAGGAAGTAACTGCGATCAATCCCGCAGAAAAAACCGTCACCGTCCGCACACTGGACAGCGGGAAGATCTATACGGAAACCTATGACAAGCTACTTCTTGCCCCCGGCGCAAAGCCGACGGTTCCTGCGCTTTCCGGCGTCAGCAGTGAGCGTGTTTTCACGCTGCGCACCGTGGAGGACACCCTCCGCATTCGGCACTTTGTAGAGGATCAGAAGCCGAAAACCGCTGTTTTAGCCGGCGGCGGCTTTATAGGACTGGAAATGGCGGAAAACCTTGTGGAGATGGGCGTTTCGGTTACCATCGTTCAGCGCCCCAAGCAGCTATTAGCGCCGCTGGATGCGGATATGGCGAGCTTTGTCCATGCGGAAATGCGCAGACACGGCGTGGCTCTGCGGTTGGGTGAAACCGTCACCGGATTCCGACAGGACGGAGATTCCGTGCTGACCCTGTTGGAGGGTAGTGAGCCGCTGCATTCGGATATGGTGCTGCTGGCCATCGGTGTTACCCCGGACACGCATTTGGCAAAAGAAGCCGGACTCAGGCTTGGTATTCGTGGCAGCATCGCTGTCAACGAGCGGATGGAAACCTCCGTGCCGGACATCTATGCTGTGGGCGATGCCGTAGAGGTCACCCATTTCGTGACCGGCCAGAAAGCGTTGATCTCGCTGGCGGGGCCTGCCAACAAGCAGGGACGCATTGCTGCTGATAATATCTGCGGTGGCAACAGCCACTTTCACGGCTCTCAGGGCTCGTCTGTTCTGAAGCTGTTTGGCTTGACAGCGGCCTCTACGGGGATCAATGAGAAGGTGGCGCAGGCAGCAGGGATTGCTTACGACAGAGTCGTACTTTTCCCGGCATCCCACGCTACCTATTATCCCGGCGCACAGTCTATGGCAATGAAGGTGCTGTATGAAAAAGAAAGCCTGCGGCTGCTGGGTGCGCAGATCGTTGGCGGCGACGGTGTGGACAAGCGCATTGATGTACTGGCAACGGCTATTCGCGCAAAAATGACAGCTTTGGAACTGACGGAGCTTGACCTTTCCTATGCGCCGCCCTATTCCTCTGCCAAAGACCCGGTCAATATGGTCGGTTTTATGATCGAGGATTTGGAGAGCGGGAAGGTGCGGCAGTTCCATTGGAATGAGGTTGAGGACTTGCCTTGCGATGGCAGTGCGACGCTGCTGGACGTCCGCACGGCGTGGGAGTATCAGCGGGGCCATCTGGATGGCTTTCGGAATATTCCCTTGGACGATCTGCGGGAGCATTTGGACGAGTTAGACCGGGGCAAGCCTGTTTATGTGAATTGCCAGACAGGGCTTCGCAGTTATCTGGCCTGTCGGCTTTTGACGCAGTACGGTTTTACCTGTGCTCATCTCTCCGGCGGATACAGCTTTTATCAGGTCGTAACAAAAGAGCAGCAGACAGCGCAGAGTGCCTATCCCTGCGGAATGGAGAGGCTATGAGTGAAAATCTATTTGGTTTGACGGTTGCGACAGATAAAGGCTTGGATGATCTGCAATGCCAACGCCTTTTAAGTGAAAATCGCAGGTATCAGGAAGTCATGCTGCAATACCGCTGTGCGCTGAAAGCGCTTGAAAGCCGGTTGGAAATTCTGAACGAAGAGTTTTCGTTGCAGCATGATCGCAATCCGATAGAAAGTATGAAAAGCCGCTTGAAGTCGCCGTCCAGCATTATGAACAAGATGCAGAAGCGCGGACTTCCTCTGGATTTTCCGACCATGCAGGCAAATATCATGGATGTTGCCGGTGTTCGTGTGATCTGCTCTTTCGAAGAGGATGTGTTCTTTTTGGCAAAGTGCTTAAAAGGACAGTCTGACATTGAAATTATCACAGAGAAAGACTACATTTCACACCCCAAGCCAAATGGATATCGCAGTCTGCACCTGACGATCCGGTTGCCGGTATTCTTTGCAGAAAAAGAGGTCCATGTGCCGGTGGAGATACAACTCCGTACAATCGCGATGGACTTCTGGGCAAGCCTTGAGCATACCATCCGCTATAAGAAAAACTTGCCGATAAATACTGAAATCGAAACTGAGCTGAAAGAGTGCGCCGATTCCAGCAGAGAGTGGGACACCAAAATGGAAAGATTATTGCATTTGATGCGCTAAAAATGCTAATTTGGAGTTCTTTTATGTTGTGCATCAAACTGCACCCCCCTAAAATCAAAAATGCACCCCCCTCCAAACCGTAATTGCACCCCCTTAACGGGTTTCTATCAAAATTAGAGTCATTTGCCATATAAAGACACCATTGAAATCTGAACCCTTAAGTTCGGAGTCAATGGTGTTTTTATTATAAAATCCAGTATTTATGCGGCTTTTCGAGGTCGCATTTTCTTTTTGTCAGTCGGACTAAAAAACGAATAACTCGGATTTGGCAATCCGGAAAATTAAAAACAAACCTTTTTGAACCCTTTAGTCTGTCTGCACGTGTCTCAGAAATCCTTCAGTTTCAAGGCATATTCTTCTTCTTTCTGTTCGGGAGTCTTGTATTGCAATTTCTTGTGCGGGCGTTTGGTATTATAGAAAATCATGTACTTGTCCACCGCACTTCGAAAGTCTGATTCCGAGCGATACTTGGTGCGATATAACTCCTCCCGTTTCATAGAAGCAAAGAACGATTCCATTACGGAATTGTCATACGGCACATGCGCACGTGAAAAGGAGTGTGTGATGTTCAGAGACCGCATATAATCATTCATTGTTTTGGATCGGTAGTTGCTGCCACGGTCGGTATGGAAAACCAAACTTGAATCCGGCTGACGTGCTTTATATGCAATTTGAAAGGTTGATTTTACAAGCTGTGTGCTGTTGGTCTTGCTGATCTTATATCCCACGACCATACGGGAGAACAGGTCGATAATCACGCAAATATAATAAGCGTTTTCGCCGTACTTAAAATAGGTAACATCACTAACCCACACTTCGTTCGGTTTGCACGTGTCAAACTCTTGGTTAAGGAGGTTTTTGTATTTGCGGCCTTCGTCCTCGTATAATTTTTTCGCCGACTGACGAATGCTGACTAACCCCATATCACGCATAAGCGTGCGCACCATTTCGTTGCTGACTTTGAATCCTTCACTTTTCATGACTGCCGCAATTTTAGCGGCACCGAAGATCTGATTGCTTTCGTCGTAAATCTCCTGTATGCGAAGACGTAGTTCTTCCCGACGTTTCGCATACCACGTGTTGTCTTTCTTGTTGCGGAGAACGTGGTTATAAAATGTTCCTCGGGGAATGTCAAACGCATCACAGATCACGTGCACGTTATATTTTCCGTAAAGCTGCTCGGCAGCATATAACCGTTGCCTCAATGGCGCTCTCGGCGTGCAGGGTGCAGATTTGAGAATTTCAACGATGCTCTCCAAACGTGCGACCTTGTTTTCGAGTAAATGGAAATTGCGGATGTCCACCTTTCTCCTATTGGCAGCGTTTTGTTCCTCTTGGTAAATGCGTAGCCAACTGTAAAAGGTACTCTTGGGTATACCGGTGTCAGCAAGGATATGTGCAGACGGCTCACCGGATATAACACGGTCAATGACCGCTTGCTTTTCTTCTTGGGTGTATGTTCTCATATTTTCAACTCCTATATTGAATGCATTGAAATAATTTTACGACATTTTCTGTAGGAATTGAAAGAAATGTGGAAATATGATATAGTTAGAAAAACAATCATTTTTATTTGATAAAAAGATTCACGACTTTTTATTAATTATAAGACCAACGCCGGAAAAAACGTACTTAATGGGTGAAAGCGCTTTTAGGTCTGACAAGGGAGGTGAACAACATGGATGATCGGAGAATCATAGAACTCTACTTTGAACGGGATGAGCAGGCAATCAAGGAAACGGATGCAAAGTACGGCAAGCTCTGCCACAGTATTGCCTATAACATTCTGAACAATCACGAGGATTCGGAAGAATGTGTCAACGATACATACGTGGGAGTGTGGAATGCAATTCCGCCTACAAGACCGAGTAATTTTATGTCCTTTGTCTGTAAGATTGCGAGAAACCTGTCTCTGAAGCGGTTGGAGTTTATGAAGCGTGAAAAACGGTCAGCGGATGTAATGTTGTCCCTGGATGAACTGGAATCGGTACTGCCGGATGATCGGTATGCCCCCGACGTGAGTGACGAGGACGTAGGCAAACTGGTCAGCCACTTCCTGCGCACACAAAAGGAGGACGTGCGAAATGTCTTTATCCGGAAATATTTCTACTTCGATTCTATCGGAGAAATTGCAGAGCGCTTTGGGTTTACCAAAAGTAAGGTCAAAAATATGTTGTTCTACACCCGAAACAAACTAAGGGACTATCTCATTAAGGAGGGCGTTGAAATATGAAAATACCGAGATTTTCTAATGCCATCGGTAACCTCGATGAGGATCTTGTCGAGGCGGCAGCAGAATGCAAGAAAAAACAAAATCATTTGCTCAAATTGGGTTCAATAGCAGCCTGCTTTGCTGTGATCATTGTTGTAGGCGCGCTTGTTCTTCCATCGCTTTTAGGCGGCGAACCTACACCAGGAGGCACAAACGATAGGTATAAAGACATTAACATTATGGCAGGCGAATCAGGAATTGTATGGCCATGGGAATATCAAACCGTTTTTGAGAAATACACTGAAGTAACAATTGACGGTATTGTATACCGAAGTCACGGTCGCCTTGTGTCTGAAGAACTCCTTGGCGATTTGATTGGAACATATACCGTATTGGGCATTGACGAAATTGAAGGAGATAGATACACTGAAAAATTTGAAGTGTATCAGTTAAAATATGCCGATAAGAGCCAGCTTGTCGCCGTGAGGATGGAAGGTAGTTGTTATACCTTCAAGAGGGATAATTATGAACCTCCGCACACGCTCGGTGAGCTCTTCAAGCTGGTAGACCTCCCAAAAGCAATTGAATTGAAGCGGTTCTCTGTAAACGGCGACAGTCCGAACAAAAAACACTATACACTGAGCAATGATGACTATGTATGGGAAGTTCTTGCCGGATGCGAAAATGCACCATTTGTTGAGGATGAGAAATGGGTTGCACATGATAGAGAGTATTACAGTTTTACGATCACATCTGAAACTCTCGGCGTATATAAAGTTGCCATGTATGTTACTGTAGATGGCTATCTGTGGACAAACGCTTTTAATTACCAATACCTCTTCAATATCGGAGAAGATGCAGCCAGTAAGATTATCAAATATGCAAAAGAGAATTCCACCGAAGCAGAGTATGAGCCGTATCAGAATACCATTGTCGGTAAGATTACGGAGATAACCTATGAGTATATTCTGTTAGACGATTCCATTCTCTGCGCCAATCCCGATGACGGAATCACGTACAAAATCCTTCTGAATGATCTGCGCATCTCCCGTTATGCAGAAAGCGGAGCTATCCGAGTGGGAGAAAATGTTCAGATAACATACGAAGGCGAAATTGACGAATCGAATACCATTGACAGTGCCATTTCCGCATCTGACGTGGTAATCTCCGGCGGGGATGTTCTTATTCCCGAATAATAAAATAAAAGTCGCATATATGATTAACCGAATATAAGTTTTTGCGAGAGTTCGAAGTCATACGCAAAACTGCCGAAAATATCTTTTTCGTAGCCCATAGACATAAGTCCACCGTAATTTTGATATAATTACGGTGGATTTTTCTATGCCCGAAAACCGCTTGAAATAAGGCTTTTCGGCTGTTTCAGCACATAAGAAAACCGCGTCACAGAGTGTTTCTGTGACGGGGTTTTGTGCGTTTTATATTCTGTCTTTTTCTTAATGTTTAAAAATCAATAAATGCCTTTGTGCAAAGTCGCTTTAATTCAGCCCTGCCAGCATAATACTATGCGGCTTCACGGCAAATGCGCCTTTAGTCCGATAAAGCGGCTGAGCGTCCGCCTTTCTGCTGTCTGCGTAAATTTCCGCAGAGCGACCCGGATCGTATTTCAGCACCGTTTCTACCGGATTTATCACCAGTATCAGCCTATCGCCGTAATGCACCGCCAATGCACCGCCGCCGAGATCTTCATATTCCAAACGACTGCGAATATCGTGCGCAGTACGCAGTCTGAATTCCGGAAAACGCTTCCGTATTGCGATAAGCCCACGGTAGTATTCCATAACACTACGGTGAATGGTAACATCGTTCCACTTAATGCTGTTCACACTGTCGGGAGAATTGTAGCTGTCGTGAACAAATCCTCCGTCAGGCGACGGTTTACTGCGCAGTATCTCCTGCCCTGCCTGCATGAAAGGAATTCCCTCCGAAAGAAACACAAGAGCAGCCGCCAGCTTATCTACCGATACACGCTCCTGCCCCGAAGCCTCCGGCATAGAAATTCTCAGCTTGTCAAAGAGAGTAAGATTATCGTGCGCCTCAACATAGTTCACGACCTGCTGAGGAGTATCCGTCCAGCATTCAGAACGTTTTCTCTGCACATCCATACGGTAGATTCCGCCGGATATTACCGACTTCATCATCTCCGACAGCTCCGATGCGTTCCCGTTTACATAACCGCACTCCTCGTCCTCAAATACCGAGCCTTTAACACCGTCACGGAAATCGTCCGAAAACATAGCATACTGCGGCAGCTTTACTGCATTCTTTTTCATTGCACGAAGTCTCTCAGGCAGTGGGCTTTTCCCCCCTGTCCAGCCTTCGCCGTAAAGTATTATGGAAGGATTTATCCTGCGCAGCTTCTCAGCTGCGGTATTCAGCGTATGAATATCAAGCAGACCCATAAGGTCGAAACGGAATCCGTCCAGCTTGTACTCCTTTGCCAGATAGCAAAGGCTGTCCACGATGAATCGGCTCGCCATAGCACGTTCGCTCGCAAATTCGTTTCCGCACGCAGAACCGTTCGAAAGACTTCCGTCCTTGTTGTGACGGTAGTAGTATCCGGGGAAGGTCTTTGCAAACGGTGAATCTTCCGTGCTGTAGGTGTGGTTGTAAACCACGTCCATTATCACACCCATTCCCTTTTGATGTACTGCGTGGATAAGCTCCTTAAACTGTCTTACCCTGTCGGTACCGTTGTTTGGATCGGTAGTGTAGCTTCCCTCGGGAATGTTGTAGTTGAGCGGATCGTATCCCCAGTTGAAGCCTGCCTCGGGGTCGTTCTCGTCTATCGTCTGGGAGTCAAACACCGGAAGCAGATGAATATGCGTAACACCAAGTGAAGCAATGTAGTCAAGTCCGACAGTGTCACTGAAGCCGTTCGTCACCCTGTTCTCGCAGAATGCGCCGAACTTTCCCCGAAGGTGGAAATTTGCACTTTTATCGGAGGAGAAATCACGGACATGAAGCTCATATATCACTGCGTCCGTGTAGCTTTCAAGTGTAACAGGACGGTCACTGTCCCAGCCGGCAGGATTTGTACGCATTAGATCGACTACCATTCCCCTGATGCCGTTTGCACCGGCTGAGCGTGCGTAAATATCTATCGTTTCACGGGTCGAGCCGTCAAAAGTGAATTCATAGGTATAGTACATCCCGTGCAGGTCGCCGGGTACGGTAACCTCCCATACGCCTTTGTCCCTGCTCATTTCAGTAACGGAATGCGGCAGATTTGCCTTTGAACTGAGATACAGCTTCAGCACGGCTCTCTGTGCCGTCGGGCTCCACACTCTGAACGTAGTCTGAGACTTGGAATAAAGTGCGCCAAGCTCCCCGTCATACGCATATTCCCTGTCGATAAGGTCAAAATCAGGCATTATATCCATAATTACCTCCGTAGTTATTTTCCGGTAAGAAATGCAATGCTGTACGCAGGCATTTTAAGGCCGCCGTCCAGCAGGACCTCCTCGGCAGAATCCACTGTCAGATATCCCCGTATCTGCATTTCGGAAAGTCCGTCAAGCTCCGTGATTTCTTTGCTTTCATCGGAGTAGTTATAAACAATCACAATACTGTCGCCGTCAAATGTGCGGCGCACTGCCGCAATATCCTGTCCCGGCACTGTCAGCACTTCGGTCGTACCTCTTGCAATGCAGGGGTTTTCGTTGCGTATCCTGAGCGCACGCTTGTAGTAATTCAGTATGGAATTCTCGTCTGCAAGCTGTGTCTGCACATCGGCAAAACGGTTTTCCTGCCGCTCCATATCAGGCGGTCCGTATGTAAGTCCCGTACCCTCGCTGTCCCATATCATCGGGGCACGCTTATTCTCGTCACGTCCGCTTCCGGAAAGGCCTATCTCGTCACCGTAATACACGAAAGGCGAACCGGACATTGTGAGCAGTAATCCTGCCGCCGCCTTTATTTTCGTTTCGTTATATCCGAGTATGCCTGCGCCACGGTTGGTATCGTGATTTCCTATGAACGGTGCGTCAATTGCGGTATTGCTGTAGGAAGCCAGCTTCTGTTCGACAGTCACCATTGCCTGTGCAAAGGATTTAACCGAGTTATCAGCACCCTTACCATTGATAGTCTTGGCGATTTTTCCGCTTTCCTGTGCCATAGTGAAGCCGAATACGCTGTCAATCCCGGAGCTGTAGTATTTAGTATAGTTTGTGAAGCTCTCCCACACCTCTCCGACAACATAGCATTTCGGGTCAACTGTCTTGCAGTGCTTCATAAATTGATTCAGCACCTCGATATTCTTTTCGGGGTTGCCGCTGAAATACTCCTTGACAGCATCCAGACGGAATCCGCCTGCACCCTTTTCCAGCCAGAAGTCAGCTATCTTCTCAAACTCACTGCGCACCGCAGAATTATCAAGATTCAGCTCCGGCATCTGCTCTGAGAAAACCGCCTGATACCACCGGTTCGAGCCTATTCTGTACCAGGAGTTCGTTCCGACAGGCTTCTCGTCCGTAAAATAATAATAGTCGATGTATTTATCATGCACAGGGCAGATATTGTCGTTAAGGCAGGGCTTGTCTTTAGCCGCACCGCACGGATTACTGCGCAGGCTCTTTGAAGCGTGCTTGAACCACTCGTGCTCGTTGGAACTGTGATTCATCACAAGGTCTATCAGCAGCTTTATTCCACGCTTTTCACACTCTGCGGCAAGCTTCTCAAAATCCTCCATCGTGCCGTACTGCTCGTCAATGGCATAATAATCCTTTACGCTGTACTTGTGGTAGGAATCCGACGGCATTATAGGCGAAAGCCATATACCGTTGAAGCCCATATCCTGAATATAGTCCAGCCTGGATGTGACTCCGGCAAGGTCGCCTATGCCGTCACCGTTGCTGTCGCAGAACGAATAAACAAACACCTGGTAGTAATTACGGTAGTTATCGTCTATCACATTAAGCTCGTGTTCGTAACGGTATGACGGAGCCTGCGGCTGTGAGCCTTCTGACATAGTTTCCTCCGGGGTACTGCACCCGGATAAAAGAATAGCCGCCGCCGTAACAGCGGCTGCGGCTGAAAGTAAAAATCTTGTATTTTTCATTTGTCTTCCTCGGGCAAAATTCTCTTGGCTATCAATTTCACGGATTCTCTCTCGATAAGTTCGGGTCGAAGGCTGACCGCTTCTATCGAGATACCGCTGTTCATCTGCTGAAGCATTACGAATGCGGTCTTTCCGATATGTATTCGGTTCTGATACATCGTTGTAATACGGGGTTGCGAATATTCTGACACGGGGAGGTTGTCGTAGCCTGTCACGCTTATATCCGTAGGTACGACATAGCCCGCCTTTTCAAGCTCCTGCACTGCAGAGCAAGCTAACAGGTCGCTGATACAAACCACTGCGGTGACTCCTGTCTGAGCAATCGGAAGAATTCTCTTTCGTGTGCCCTTTGCAGAGAAATGTCCGTATCTGACAGCGTCTTTATCCTCCTTAAGTCCAAGCTCTTTCAGTGCATCGGAATACGCCTGATAGCGCTCCTGTGTGACGATACTGTCCTCCTCACCGCCTAAAAATCCGATCCTGTCGTGACCTCTCATCCAGAGATACTGCACCATCTGCCGAATTCCCTCTGCACTGTCGCATCCGACACGAGCCGCCAGCTGATAATCGACATTGTTATCAAGTATCACAAGCGGAATATTAAGACTGCGTATATGCTCAATGAACACATGGTGCGGCTTGAAGCCGAGGAAAACCGCCCCCTCGCAGTTTCCACCCGACACGATAGAATAGTAGTTGCCGCTTTTCAGTTCGGCATTGCTTATAGCAGTGATGTTTACCCCGATACCGTGCTCCGCAGCGGCGGCCTGTAATCCGAGAATGATCTCATAGCCGAACTGATCCACCTTGTCATAGTGGATACTTCCGTAGATAAAGACAACTATGGACTTAGTATATGAAACGTGCTTTGCCTTTACCTGATACCCCATCTCGCCGGCACAGGCAAGCACACGCTCACGGGTCTTTTCGCTGATGTCGGTAGCACCTGAGATGGCCTTCGAAACTGTACTCTTTGCCATACCGAGCCTGTCGGCAATATCCTGGATAGTTACGTTCTTGACTGCCATAAGATCCCCCCCGAAAAAGTGATTTTGCTTTATAATATATATTAGCCCTTTACTGCACCGCCGGTAACACCGCCGACATAGTACTTCTGCATAACTATGAACAGCGCACCGATAGGAATGGATACCAGCACTGCCGCCGCAGCGAACTGCGTATAGTAGGTACCGATGAACTCACGCTCAAGCATCTTGAACATACCAAGCGCAACAGTATAGCTGTCGTAGTTTGCACCGCAAATCATACTCGGGAAGATGTAGTCGACCCAGGGAGCCATGAACGTAGTGAGTACCGTGTATACGATGATGGGCTTTGAAAGCGGGATAGTGATGCGGAAGAACACCTGTGACCTCGTTGCACCGTCAAGGTACGCAGATTCGTCAAGGGATTTCGGGATAGTATCGAAGAATCCCTTTGCGATGTAGTAGGTAAGTCCGGAACCGCAGATGTAAACCAGCGTCAGACAAACAAGCGGATTCTCGGTAAGACCAAGTCCCTTAAGGATATAATAGATAGCGACCATGGACATGAATCCCGGGAACATTCCGAGAATCAGTGCAATGTTCATCATAGGCTTACGCATCTTGAATCTCAGTCGGCTGAGAGCGTAGGACACCGCAAGCACGATGAATGTTGAGCCTATGCAGGATACCACCGCCACGATAAACGTGTTGATAAACCATTTTGTGAACTTGAACTGCTGATCCACCAAGATCAGCTTCGAGTAGTTATCAAGCGTGAAGCTCTTGGGCCAGAAGTAGCTTGTATATGAACCGGGCTCTGCACGAAATGACGTCAGGATTATCCACAAAAGCGGAAGTATCCACATCAGACCCAGTATCAGAAGCACGATCTGTATAACGATATTAATCGTGCGCTGTTTTCTGTGATAGGAGTAGGATTGTTTTCTTATCTCTCTCATTACTGGAACGCCTCCTCATTCTTATAGGATGCGGATCTGCGGAAGGTTATCAGCGAAAGCAGCGAGCAGATGATGAATACCAGAATACCTATCGTTGCGGCGTAGCTGTAATCCCTTGAGTTGACCGTCAGCTTATACAGCCAGGTAACGAGCAGATCGGTCTTTCCTGCCTGGTAGTAATCCAGTGTTGCCGGAGTACCGCCGGTAAGGAAATAGATAACGTTGAAATTGTTTATGTTGCCGACAAGCTGTGTAATAAGGTAAGGTGTAGTAACGAACAGCACATACGGCATAGTTATCTTTCTGAACATTACAAACGGAGAAGCACCGTCTATCCTTGCCGCCTCATAAAGATCGTCAGGGATATTCATAAGGATACCCGAAACGATAAGCATCGTATACGGAATACCTATCCACAGGTTTACGGCTATGATCGTCATTCTTGCCCACATCGTATCGGTGAAGAACGGCAACGGAGCCGAGATCCATCCAAGCTCCTGAAGAAGTACGTTCACAGGACCTGCTTCAGCAAAAACATTCTTCATTACCAGCAGAGAAACGAACTGCGGTACTGCAATGGCAAGTACGAAGAGCGTTCTGTAGAATGACTTGAACTTGACACCCTTCTTGTTGATGAGCATCGCAAGAATTATTCCGAGGAAGTAGTTAAGGAATGTTGCGAGGAATGCCCATACCAGCGTCCAGCCGAGTACCGGCCAGAAAGTGTTGCCGATAGTGGAATTACTTCCGAGAATAGTCTCGAAGTTATTAAACCCTATCCAGGTGAACAGATTTGCAGGCACCTGGTGATCCTTATCATAGTTGGTGAATGCCAGTGAGATCATATAGACCAGCGGAACTATCGTAAATACTACGATGCCGGATACGGGAATGAACAGTAACGTCTTGTGGAACTGCTCATCCAGAAGTGACTTTAAATCGTCCACGAAGCCCGGCAGCTTCTTGCCGGATTTTTTAATCTGCTGTGCGCTGTATGCCGACTTTATGTTATGCACCCACATGAATATGAATGCCAGAGTTACGAACAGTGCAAATATTCCGTAAAGGAGAATAAGCATTGAGTTGTCGCCGTTTTCACGCATTACATCAATGCCGAGCGTTTCGTCAAAGTACCAGCCTCTCTGCACCGTACCGAGATTTCTGAGCCCTGCTATAAAGCCGAGTCCTGAATCGATCATAAAGCCGATATACGCTACCTCGGCGGACAGGAATATCAGTCCCTTGATTATCTGTCCTCGGAACAGGTTTCCTGCACCCATTATAATATATGAGAGCTTGGTGAGAGCGTCACCGTGAACAAAGGCGCTTCCGAGCCAAGCAAGACCCCTGCCGATCATTTTTATAAAACGCCATACGGCACCGGGCGTCCCGATCACAAAATTAGCGACGCCTTTTCCGATGGCTACAAAAAATTCTGCTATTTTAACAAGTATTTTCTTGTACCACGGAAGAGCGTAAAAATCAAGACTTGTCATTGCAGTTACCTCCTTGAGTAGTATTGCCGCTTTGTGCAGTTTCAATGCAGCCTGCCCGGAGGATCTAATCAACACATGCAATAATCGGATAAAATTATACAACCTATATTGGTCTGTGTCAAGTATTCAGGAAGCATTGAAACTGCATAAAGCACGTTCCGATTCTGTGGGCGGCTGTCACACCGCCCACGAAGAAATGGAACCTGGAGAAACATATATACTTATTGGTGAATTACCTTAAATGCGTTTTTGTCAGCTGAGTGTTGCAAGAACCGCCTCAACATAAGCGTTCAGCTTATCCTGAAGATTGCTCTTTGTGCAGGTACCTGCGATAATCTCCTGACCGAAAGCCTCAGCGGGTGTCCAGAAGTTCTGGCACTGACCGATAGAAGTCTGAACGGTTGAGTACTTAGCCTGCTGTGCAAGAGCGCCTACAGCAATGTTGGAGTTCATAGTAGCCGTGTCGCTTGCGAGCTCAACATTTGTGGGAGCGTATGAACGAGCCTCGAATCTGGTCTTCTGGTTGTCCTTATTAGTGAGCCACTCAGCAAGAGCCATAGCGTCAAGCGGGTACTTGGTTTCAGCGTTTACGCCCATAATCTTGAAGTTAGCCATACTACCCATCTGAACGGTTTCGCCGTTTGAGAGTTTGAACTCGGGGAGCTTTGTAGCTGCGTAGTTATCGCCGAGAGATTTCTGGATTTCGCCTGCGTTCCATACACCGGAAACTGCAGCTGCTAAAGTGCCATCTGCAAAGCCTGACTTTACAAGCGAGTCATCGAAGTTGGCACCGAACTTGGGGTTAGCTACCAGGTCGATAAGATATTCGCCTACCATATAGCCACGCTCGTTATTGAAATCGCACTTTGTGGGATCGGTTCCGTCATCACCGAAGAGCTTGCATCCTGCACCGAAGAAGAAACCTGCCTGATACCAGCCGTTATCTGTATCGAAAGCGAAGTTTGTTGTAACGCCGTCGATATTCTTTGACATAATGCCTTCGATAGACTTTACATCATCCTCTGTCAGCTTGGACTTGTCGTAGTACATAAAGTAGGTATCAGATACATAAGGGTAGCCGTAAAGCTCGCCGTTTATCGAAGCCGCTGAAATAGAAGCTTCAGAATTTTCCGCAACGATCTGATCCTTGTTCTTTGTTACTCTGTAGAGTGCGCCTGCGTTCACCAGTATAGCGGTCTGGTCCGAAGCGAAAGCGAATACGTCAGCCGCCGCCGAGATGTCCTTGTTAACTTCCTTCTGAGCGTCTGCCTCGCTGACAACGCCGTAGGTGAAGGTGTAGGTCTTTTCGGGATTTGAGCCGCAAATTCGTCACACATCTTCTTGATCAGTTCCTGATCCTCCTGCGGACCCCATACCGTGAGGCTAACCTTCTCGCTGCCGGCGGTGGATTCGCTGCCGCCCGAAGAAGTTGTGCTGTTGCCTGCCGCCGAGCCGCTGTCTGTACTGCTTGTGCCGCTTGTAGCATTGCTGGAGCATCCGGCAAGCATAACGCCTGCCATTGTCATAGAAGCTATCGCTGTCATGATCTTCCTGTACTTCATAATTAATTCCTCCTGAATATAATCACTTGCTTACTTTTATTGCATTTCGAAACTTTCGCCTTGTTTCGAAACAAAAATCCTAAAATCAAATGCAGGCTGTCTGTGCTACCCTGCAGATTCGGCTATGTTTCGAAATTTGATTACTTGGTTCGAAATTCTGGTTTAATTATAACAGATTTTTTTGCTCTGTCAAGCGAATTTATACCTGTCTCTTATACACATCTGACGCTGCCGACGATAAGGCTC